>WBZV01000040.1_pt2 | contig 71020 bp, 59 predicted proteins | sample 5204221 | NCBI WGS metagenome assembly WBZV01 (sample SAMN12344360, study PRJNA552823) | activated sludge metagenome | biome: Activated sludge suspended growth; feature: Nitrification reactor; material: Wastewater; isolation source: activated sludge from nitrification reactor of wastewater... | reverse complement strand
CCGCAGGGTGAGGGCGTTTTCCTTAATGGTAACGTCGATATTAATGAAAGCTTCCTCAATGTCTTGGCTTGCTCCGTGTTTGAAGGCGTTTTCAATAAAGGGCAGCATCAGGAGGGGAGGAATCATCTGGTTGCCAATGTTTCCGTTTTGGGTCAGAACTACCTCAAGACGCTCGCCGTACCGAAATTTTTCCAGCTCGATCATGTTCTGGATCTGCTGGATTTCCTTGCGCAGGGAGATTTGGGGCACATTGCAATCGTATAACATGTAATCCAGGAGATTGGACAGCCTCAGCACCACTTCAGAGGAAAGCGGCGAGTTTTGCAAAGTAAGCGCGTACAGGGTATTGAGCGTGTTGAATAAAAAGTGCGGATGAATCTGGGCTTTAAGGAATTTAAGTTCTGCGTCCAGCTTTTCCTGGCTTAGCTCTCTGGCTAGTTTTTCGTTTTGATAATTTCGTTTAACCAGCTTAATGGCCGCCGCCACAAAGACGATGGTATACACGTTGGTGGTTTGTTGAATGGCCTTTCCCAGATCGGTAAGGGGGTATTTTTCGTAAGGATAATCGGGAAGATAGGTCGGTACCCATAACCAGTGGACCACCAGCCGGTCAAAATAGCCGAAAGCCACCGCGGTAAAGATGAACAACAGGGTGAATTCGGGATACCGCTTGGCGTCCAGGAATTTGGGGATCAGGAAATACAACGTGAAATACGTTGCTGTCATGGTTGCAGGCAGGGTACACAAAAACTGGGTGATGCCCCGCATGTAGTCGTTATGGATATTCCCGTACAGCAGGGAGAAGAAAACCAGGTATATGACCCAGAACAGCACGTGAGTCCAGATGCGGTTTCTTGGTTCGGTTAATTTATTGAGTAGTTGCTCCATTCCATATTGATCTATGGATACAAAGCTAAAAAATGAATTGAATAAGCGCCATTTTAGCGATGAACAACCTGTTTGGAGGAATGAAAGCTAAAGAAATTTCCGTTTTCGGCATTAATGCCCAAAGGGACGCTTTTGGAAAGAACTGATGCGCCAATGGGCAACATTTTTATAATAGGACGGGCAGGAAAGGTATTTTTATTTCGAGAAAAGCGATTTTCCTTTATTTAATAAACGGCATTGTGAAGTTCCACCGGCCATTTGTCTGGCCGGTGGTTTTGCCGCTCCAGGCAGGTAAATTTTGTACTCATACTAATCCTAATTGGGAGGCTTGAGAAAGCCTCCTTCTTTTTTAAAGAAATAGTATGAAGGGAAAAAACCAGGCGCCGGTTCAGTCGTTGTAAGCGACAAACCGGCGGAAGTTGCGTTTCAGATCTTCCAAAGATTTTTGAAAATCGGAAAGCTCGGATTTTAGCAGGCTATGAACCTCATCCTTGTCTTCAGAAGAGGTGGGGTTATCTCCCATTTGCTGCTCGTGGTCCAGTATACGGGCCTTGAAATCCTGAATATGGAGCTTTTTTCGATCCAGGATCTCCCTGTACTCGTCTACATGTTCTATGATAGAGAGCAAATCGGGATGTTCCTGGATGACTTTTTGTAGTTCCAGTTCAAAAATCCGAAGTTCGTCGGAATAAAAATCCAACTGGCTAAGCCAATTCCGGTGTTCCTGGTGAGGCGAACTGCGCATGGTGACCTTTTCTTTCATATGCCGTGCATTATTTCTCCAGGATCCAGGGGTGGCCAGATACGCGGTTTCCGTTCCTCACAACTTGCTTTATCCGGCCAATCCATTGCTCAAAAAGATACGTTTCTTTTGCTGGGCGGCGATATGACAACGATCATCTTGCGGGTTGACTATTGTCAGTTTTGAACCGGCTCGTTCTTCTTCAGGTCCATATACTTTTCGAGCAGATTGGGCAATTTTTCAAAAGCGGCATTAATTCCGGTACTCATATTGGATTTGACAGGCAGAAACATGATAGCGTTGCTGACGGCTATTCAGGCATAGCCGAAGGGGAGAAAACAGAAGAAAAAAGGCGAGTAACAATAAAACTGCACCGAGCCCATAAAGCAGGATCATGCCAGTTGAATTTTCCCTTTCAAGTTGTGTTTTATTAATTTTGAAGGCACTGATTTAAGTCATCATTGCATCAAAATTATGGCACATAAAACACTTCCTCAGCGCATGCGCGCATTTCTGATTACCTCTGTGATGGGCGGATTGGTAGTCGTCCTTCCGGTAACGATTTTCATCTGGCTCATCAGGACCGTCGTCCGTGTCGTGGCGCGAATTCTGGATCCTGTGGAGCATGTCCTAAACCTTCCCGAGGGATGGGCGAATTGGGTAGTGGATTTGACCGCTTTCGGCATCACCCTGGGTTGTTTTTTCCTGATAGGACTGGTGATGCAAACCAGGGCGGGGAAAGCCTTTTTCAGCGAGTTGGAAGACAGGCTGCTGGAGCCTCTGCCGTTATACAGCACCCTGCGGGATGCAGTCCAGCAAATGCTGGGCCAGGGCAAACGGCCTCCTTTTCAGGAGGTCGTGTTGGCGGACGTTTATGGCAATAAAACGCGAATGCTTGGTTTTGTCGTGGACGAGCTCCCCGACGACTACCTGTCTCTGTTTGTTCCCACCGGACCCAATCCAACCAATGGGTTTATCTTTTTCTGCCATAAAGGTCAGGTGACCCACCTTAAGGCGCGTCCGGAAGATGCGATCCGGGTGGTCATAGGGGTTGGCACAGGCGCTTCGACGTTACTGGAAAAAGAGGAAAAGCCTTTTGCCGGGGATTAACCCGGCACTAGATCTCCTCCATATCTTTGATAATGAGGATAGGGCAGGGGCTTTGCTTCGCCATAAACTCGGAGGTGCTGCTTTCGAGGAACGCATCCCATGCAGACCGCTTGTGCGTGGTCATAGCGAGCAAATGAGCCGAGTGCTCTTTAAGGTATTGGAGGATCACTTGCCGGGGCGAGTCCCCGCTAAGCAACTGGAAAGAAAACATGGGATTGGCGCTGAACACTTCTGCCAAAGCACCCAGTTTTTCTGCTGCTGCCTGCCGTTCGAATTCCCCTTCCGAAACATGGATGATATCCACTTTGCTATGGAAGAGCTTGCCCATTCTGCCCAGCAGGTTCAACGCCATCAAGTCATTAAAATGAAACGAAGTGGAAAAAACCAACCGGTCGAAGCCAGTAAATACAGCGCCCGATGGGATTAGAAATAAAGGCAAAGGAGATTTTCGAACCAACTGTTTCGCCAAACCGGCGGTTCGAGGGCCTGAATCAGGTAAGAGGATCATATCTGCCCGAATCTCAGAAGCGAGTTCGTTGACGTCGTCGGCGTCTTCCAGCCAGGTATCCAGAAAATCTTGGGAAACATTTTCCGAACCTTGGATTTGTTGTTTTTGGCTAAATGCCTGAAGGATCTCCCTCAAATGCCTGGACCGCTCCGGCCCCCGGTGCAACGGCAGTTCCATTTGGGGATTGCAACATGCCTGGGCCAGAACCGCCTGATAGCGGGATGCCAGGGCATGGGCATAATGGAAGGCCTGGGCCGCCTGGCCGGAAAGGTCGTTGAGGAAAAGAATCTTATGCATAGCGGAAGTCTTTACCTTAAAGATAAGGAAATCCGGGGTAATTTGAAAAGGCAATTGCCAGATTGCGATGAGAGGCAAGAGCCTCTCCGGGATACTGGGCACGAGGCGGGAGCCTCGCGCCAGGGCGTATAGAGCCTCGCGCCCAGTATTCGGCGGTTCGCGTTAACTATCCGTTAATTCCGGTCGCGGCCGTTGTGTTTTTTACGGTAAATGCTCCGGCTTGCCTGATTCTGCTCCTGGTGTATGCGGGCGCGCTCGCCGGCGGTGACATGCCCATCGGATTTGGCGCGGCGCTTGGCCTGGCGGACGTCTTGCTGCTGTTCTGCGATAACTACGCGCTCGCCGGCAGTAATTTCGCCGGTATTCATGCCCCGGCGGATGCGCTTGTGCTGCTTTTCCTGGCGGGTTTTAACGCCGGGGGTAGCCGTTTGGGAATACGCCGTTGCAGCGAAAACAAAAAAAAGCAGACCTGCAAAAAAGAATTTGAGCTTCATGGTCGATGATTTTAGTTGGGTGAAAAAATTGCATTTGCTGATTTGGACTGGTATTGCCGGGAAAGGTTTAAAAGAGAACGAAAATTTTCCAAAAATTAATATTGGATCTTTAGTTCTCTTAATGAAAAAGAAACCGTTTACTGAATGCATTGAATACCCTACTTTTGCTGCACTAAAACCAGAACCATGGCCGAAAAGCGGAGTCCTGCCCTTCTTTTTATTTTCATCACCATGCTCATTGACGTGACGGGCCTGGGAATTATCATCCCTGTTTTGCCCAAGCTGATCATGGAACTAACGGGCGAAGATCTTAGTGGAGCGGCTCAGTACGGCGGCTGGCTGATTTTTACGTATGCTTTGATGCAATTCTTTTTCTCCCCGGTGCTGGGAGGGTTAAGCGACCGTTACGGCAGGAGGCCTGTCCTGCTGTTTTCTTTATTTGGTTTCGGAATAGATTATATCCTCTTGGGGTTGTCGCCAAACATATATTGGTTGTTTGCGGCCCGGCTCATTTCCGGAATAACCGGCGCAAGCTTTACCACGGCAGGCGCCTATATCGCCGATGTAAGCCCCCCGGAAAAACGGGCCCAGAACTTCGGCCTCATTGGGGCCGCTTTTGGGCTGGGATTTATCCTCGGACCGGTGCTGGGGGGCCTCCTTGGCGTTTATGGAAGCCGGGTTCCTTTTTTTGCATCTGCGGGTTTAGCGCTAATTAACTGGTTGTACGGGTACTTCGTGCTGCCCGAGTCGTTGAGCCCCAATAACCGTCGCGCCTTTGACTGGAAGCGGGCCAACCCGATGGGGTCCCTGCTGCAGTTGCGCCGTTACCCGCTCATCCTCGGCCTGCTGATCCCTTTTGTGCTCATCATGCTCGCAGGGTTCGCAACGCAAAGCACATGGGCTTACTATACCATGGAGAAATTTGGATGGAACGAGCGCATGGTCGGCCTGAGCCTGGGTTTTGTAGGTGTGATGGGCGCCATCGTTCAGGGTGGATTAACCCGGAGCTTGATCCCAAGGTTGGGCGCAACCAAGGCGATATATGCTGGTCTGTTCCTTTATGCTATTGGCCTTGCATTATATGCCGCCGCAAACAAGGGCTGGATGATGTTCGCTATCACCGTAGTGGCTTCTCTCGGCGGACTGGCGATGCCCGCCCTGCAAGGTGTTATGTCCAACGAAGTGCCGCTGAATGAGCAGGGAGAATTGCGCGGGGCCCTCACTAGCGTCATGAGCCTGACCTCCATTTTTGGCCCCTTGCTCATGACCAACCTGTTCGCCTTCTTTACCTCCGCCCAAGCCCCTTTCCAACTCCCCGGCGCTCCCTATTGGATGGGCTCCCTGCTGATCGCGGCTTCGCTGTCGTTGATCGTCAGGCTGTTGAATAATAAGAGGATGTAAAGGTTGTAAAGGATGTAGAGGATGTATCTACAACCTCCACATCCTTTACATCTTCTACATCCTCTAAAACCTCCTTGCTCCGAAACTCAAAAAGCACATGGTTTACATCATCATCGATTTCGATTCAACCTTCATGCAGGTGGAGGCTTTGGAAGAACTGGGCGAAATCGTTTTGAAAAATCCGAAAGAGAAGGCTACCGTCCTTCAGGAAATCAAGGACATTACCAATCTGGGCATGGAAGGCAAGCTGTCTTTCCACGAATCCCTGACCAAACGGATGGATCTTTTGACCATCCATCGTACCGACGTAGAAAAGCTGGTCAAGCGGCTTCGGAAAAAAGTGTCTGTTTCCTTTTCCCGCAACAAGGCCTTTTTTAAAAAATACAAAGGGCAGATCTACATAATTTCCAGCGGCTTCAAGGATTTTATCGTGCCGGTGGTTGCGCCATACGAAATCGAAGCCGGCTTCGTGCTGGCCAATACCTTTACTTACGACGAAGCAGGTTGGGTGACGGGGTTTGATCGAAATAATCCGCTGGCATTTAGCAAAGGCAAGCCTAAAGTACTTCAACAACTCAATCTGGACGGCGAAATCTGGGTAATCGGCGATGGGTATACCGATTATGAGATGGTGGAAGCGGGCATTGCCCACAAGTTTTTTGCCTTCACCGAGAACGTTCTCCGGGAGAGCCTGCTGGATAAAGCCCACCATGTCACCCCCAGTTTTGACGAGTTTCTATTCGTCAACCGGATGCCGCGCGCGTTGTCCTATCCCAAAAACCGGATTGGGGTAGTGCTTGAGCGGGATATTCCCGCCGAGGCGGCTGCCCAGTTCCGCGACGAAGGCTATCAGGTGGAAGTTCTGGAGGCGCCTCTGACGGAGGAAGCGCTCCGGCAACGGGCTTCCGAACTGTCTATTCTGGGCGTTCTCCCCGGTACTTTCATTTCTCCCTCCTTTCTGGCTTCTGCCGGGCGGCTCATGGCGGTTGGGGTATTGGGCGCCGGCGGCCCGGTTCGGCAAGTTGGCCCTGTTGCGGCTGCTCAGGGCGTGGCCCTGTTTGACGCTCCCTACACCCATACCCGGGCTCAAGCGGAAATGGTCCTCGCTCAGATGATCTTTTTGTTGCGCGGCCCCGCTACCTGGACGGATGCCCTGCCGGATAGCCGGCCTTCGTATGAATTGAGGGGGAAAACCCTGGGCATCGTTGGCTATGGGCACTCCGGCCAGCAGTTGTCCATTCTGGCGGAAGCGTTGGGTATGGAAGTCCTTTATGCGGACCTCGACAACAAACCCGCCCTCGGCAACGCCAGGCAAGTGGGAAGCCTGACTGAATTGGTTCGCATGGCCGATGTCATTTCCCTGCACCTGGATCACCGGCCTGAAAACAAAGACCTATTTAACGCAGCCACCTTGCGCCGGATGCCCTCGAACGCCGTGCTGCTCAATTTTTCCAATGGGGAAGCGATCGACCTGCCCGCACTGGCTTCTCTACTGGAGTCCGGCAAATTCCTGGGCGCTGCCCTGGACACGCTTCCTTCAGCGCCTACAGGCCAACAGCTTTCCGCTATCGCCCGCCTTCGGCAAATCCCCCGGGTGCGGATTACTCCCGGGATCGGCGGAGATACGGTGGAGTCCCGCCTTCGTGCCGCCTCCTTCGTGCCTGCCAGACTTATTGAATATGTGAATACCGGCGCCACCCATGGCAGCCTCAATTTTCCCGAGCTCCAGCTGCCAGTACTAAAGGACGCCCACCGGCTTATCCATATCCACCTCAACCGGCCCGGTATCCTGGCCCAGATTAACAATATTCTCGCCGAACACCGCATCAATATCCTGGGGCAGTACCTGAAAACCAACGACCAGATCGGTTACGCCATCACCGACATCGACAAGCGTTACAGCAAAAAGGTGCTCAACGAACTCAAACGCATCGAACACACGATCAAGTTCCGGACGCTGTATTAGCCGCAAAACTGAAAAAAAATTTGCCGGATAAAATAAAGTCGTGTATTTTTACTTTAAAATACAAAGTACTTTAAAATATTGACATGGAAACACAGGAATCGTCCTTCGGACAAAAATTCGGGAACTGGCTGCGCCGGTCCCTTGCGGTCAAATTACTGGCCATCGGCTTTCTCACCTTGCTGTTGATGTTGCCCAACGGCTTGATCTTGAATCTGATCTCGGAGCGCCAGTCCCGGATGTCGGAAGCGTCGGCGGAAGTCAGCGCATCCTGGGGGCCGGCGCAAACGCTTACCGGTCCGATCCTTTCTATTCCGTACACCGAATGGACAGACCTGGAAGACGGCAAACGGATTGCTTCCAAGAAGCTGGCGCATTTCCTTCCCGAGACCTTCGAAGTGGACGGCCAACAGCGTCATCAGACCCGGAAACGGGGGATCTTTGAGGTAATCCTTTACGAAACAGACCTGAAATTGAAAGGAAGGTTTGCCACTCCGGATTTCCAAGCCCTGCATATCCTTCCTGAAAACATCCTGTGGGATGAGGCGGCGGTTTCTCTGGGCATTACCGGGATGAACGGGATACGCAAGGAGCTGATGCTGAATTGGGGACAAGGCGCCCCAATGCGCATGGCGCCCGGGACGGCTGCTCCGGGGCTGCTGGAATCCGGGGTACGATCCTCTGTTAATGTACGCCCGGGTACGGGGGAATACGCTTTTTCCCTGGATTTGTCCCTAAACGGCAGTTCGGCCTTGTATTTTAGCCCGGTAGGCAAAACCACCAACATTAAGCTGTCGTCGGATTGGCCTTCTCCCAGCTTCAATGGCAACTTCCTTCCCACGAATCGGAACATAAGTGCCAAGGGAGCGAAAAAAGGGTTTGAAGCGGAGTGGCAGGTGCTTGATCTCAACCGGAACTTTCCACAACAATGGGCCGGCGAAGCCTACCATCCGGACCAATCCGCTTTTGGCGTGCAACTAATTGAGCCGGTAGACAACTACCTCAAAAACACCCGCTCCGCCAAATATGCCATTCTGGTGATCGGGCTGACGTTTTTGATCTATTTCTTCTTTGAAACCTTAAAACACGTGCATATCCACCCCTTCCAATACTTTCTGGTTGGGCTGGCCATCATGGTTTTCTACCTGTTGCTGCTGTCTTTATCCGAACATATTGGCTACGATATGGCCTATTTGTCGGGCGCGGTAGCGACGATCGGTCTGATAGCGGCATACAGCGCGTCCATCCTCCGGTCGCCCCGCATGACGGCCCAACTGGCCCTGCTGCTTTCGGCCATCTATGCCTTTATTTACATCGTACTGCAGTTGGAGGATTTTGCCTTGCTGGCAGGCAGTCTGGGCGTTTTTGCCGCCTTGGCCATCGTGATGTGGACAAGCAGGAAGGTCGATTGGTACCAATTGTAAGTGCCCGTGACTCGCAATACGGGAAGTTGCTCCCCATATAAAATTTCAGTTTCTTTTTTCAATTCTGCTAAAAACTGGCTTTGTCAATTTTTAAAAGAATTGAAAAAAGAAACTGTTTTTTATCGGCGATGGGCAAGAACGGCCTTTTGAAACAGATGCGGCAGTCCGGGGTCAACCTTCCAGCGCCTGGCGCAGCAGGGCTGCGCTGATCAGGTGGTGGGAGGCGTCAAAAACGGCTTTGCCGTGCCGGAGTACGATGAGTTGCGGGGATTGGTGAACCACCTGGAAATCCTGGGTGATGCGGTTGGAAATAGGGCGGTGGGCGATGAGATCGAGGTAATAGAACTCCAGTTCCTCGGGCTGGAAACCCCATTCGTTTTCCAACCGGTACTTCGCATGCGCACTTATCCCGCAGCGCGTCGAGTGCTTGAAAATAACGACCGGCTTCTGGTGAGAAAGAGAGATCATCTCCTCGAGTTGTTCTTCCTTGTGGAGGACTTTCCAGGGGCCGTAAAGCGTTTCAGATTGGAGGTAGTTGTTTAAATAGCTCATCAGTGGAAAATAGCAAAGTTATCTTTCCCTTAACCGGATTTAGCATGGGATGGTTTTATAAATTGAAAAAATAATTTTTTTCAATTTATTTTATTAAAATCAATTGATTATCAATTGTTTTTAATGAAAAACAAATAAAAAAAACCAAAAATGAACGGCTTTTGTCCATGTTTTCAGGTGACAAACCGCTTAACTTTGTGTCATAAGATTGATTACCGGGCTAGATAAAAATTTGAAAGGCTGCTTTTGGCAGCCTTTTTTATTTTGGTTGATCCTTTTTGGGCCGCATCAACCCTTCCTGCACCACCGAGGCAACCAGTTTTCCATCCAGCGTAAAAATACTCCCCCGCGTGAATCCGCGCGCGTTGGAAGCGCTAGGGCTTTCGATAGCGTAGAGGAGCCATTCGTCCATTCGGAACGGCCGGTGAAACCACATGGCGTGGTCGAGGCTGGCTATTTGAAGTTGGGTGAAGGTGGCGACGTCGGCATGAGGCTGAATGGCGGTGGTGAGGAGGTTGTAATCGGAGGTATAGGCCAGGACGGCCTGGTGCAGGCGGTAATCATCGGGCATTTGACCTTTTCCCCGCATCCATATATGGCGGAACGGCTCAGTTTTAATAGGCAAAGCGGGATTGATGAGTTCAACCGGGCGGAATTCGATGGGGCGGTCAAGGTTCAGGAAACGCTTCATACTTTCGGGTATCATTTCGGCAAATTGCGTTGCCAGATCTTCCCAACTGGGAAGTTCGTCAGGCTTGCTCACCCTGGGCATAGGGATCTGATGGTCGAGCCCCTCCTGGACTAACTGAAAGGACGCCGACATAAGGAAGATGGTTTCCCCATTCTGAATGGCTTTCACCCTGCGGGTTGTAAAGCTCCCTCCGTCGCGAATGGTCTCCACCTGAAATACAATGGGGCGCTCCAAATCGCCGGGCAATACGAAATAGGAGTGCAGGGAATGCAACACCCGGTCCAAAGGCACGGTGCGCATAGCGGCAATAAGGGATTGCGCGAGAACCTGCCCTCCAAAAACGGTCTTGCTGCCAACCGTCTTGCTATGCCCCCGGAATAAGTTTTTCTCGATAGGTTCCAGGTCCAGCAATGCCAGCAATTCCTGTACGGTTTTCATGAGCGGATGGTCTGATTTAATGGCTTCAAAGGTAGTGGATTCATTCCACAAACAAGTCTATTGAAAATTTCTATATATTGGTGAAGAATTAGCTGTTAGACGTTAGACATTAGACGTTAGACGTTAGGTGTTAGACGTTAGAAAAGGGTATCATCCTGTCTAGCGTCCAACCTCCAACCTCTAATGTCCAACGTCTAACGTCCAGCGTCTAGCGTCTAGCGTCTAACGTCCAGCGTCTAACGTCTAAGAAGATGCGATGGTTGACCTCTGCCCGGATGACCCTGTCATGCGCAATCCTGTTGGGTTGCTGCCTTCCTTGGCATATGCTTTCCCAAGGCCATGAGGGCGTGTTGGAACTGCGGTTAGCTAACGACCGTTACCGCCTGGTGGGTATGTCTGACCGGTATTTTACCAATGGGCTGTATGCCTCCTTTCTGGCGCCGGAGTGGGGCGCGAAACCTCTTTTGGGCAAAGGCCGGTTTGAACTCCGGGACCTTTTTTTGCCGTTTGGAAGCCGGTCAGCTCAAACTTGGTGGGGGTTCGGCGCCGAGCATCAGATTTTTTCTCCAGCCAATATCCACCAGCCTTTGCCCCCGTCCAGGGATTATCCGTACGCTGCGTTGTTCCTGTTTCATTTTTCTCAGGAGAAGCTGCAGCCCGGCGTCTGGAACGAGCAGCAAATCCGTTTTGGGGCGCTTGGGGCGATTGCTTTCGGGGAGGAACTGCAAAAACTGGCTCACACCATCGTCGGGGTCGCCGAACCCATTGGTTGGGAAAACCAATTGCAAAACCAGGCTGTGCTGCAGGGGCAATGGACGTCGCGGTATTGGGCCCAACGTTCCGGCAGCTTCCCGCTAATCCCCGGCATGTATAGCCGGGTAGATGCAGGAACGCTATGGAACACGGCCGAAGGAGGCTTGTGGCTCTCGCTGGGCCGCCTTCCTTTCCATTCGTTTGCCAACAGCGGTCCTTTTTCCGTTGGCCTCTTTACTCAGGTGGGGGTTCGTGCGGTGGCATCAAACGGACTTTTCCGGCAACTGGAAGACGACCTGCTGCGCCGGCTGCTTCTTTGCGGAGAAACGTGCGTGGAAATCCAGTTTAAGGGCATCACCGTACGGGTGTTTCAACACATGCAAAGCCCGGAATTTGAGTCGGCCTATTTTCATGCCTGGGGAGGTTTGGCTCTGCGGTTCAACGGGATTTAAATCGCCGTGTCCCTTACAGTACCCGGGTCGATTGCCAGGAAAACAGCTTCCACGTTCCTTTTTCCTTGCGGTAAACGGAAGTGAACCGCAACGTCATGTCAAAGGCGGCGCCCTGAAAGATGCCGCTGACTTTGACCACGCCGCGCGAAAGACCCGTTTTGCCCCATTCGCGAATGGCGTCGCTTTCCGTCTTTTCCATGGACAGGTATTGGATAGCGCCCCCGCCCACGGTGTGCAGGAAGTCTGCTTTGTCTTCTACCAGCGCGTTGGAGTGAATATACATCAGATCGTCGGCCACTAACCCCGCCAGCAGCGCCGTATCCCGGCTGATTTGGGCGCGGAACCGCATTTGCTCGGATTCGGCCAGGGTACGCTGCCCTGTTGCCTGGGTTTGCAGGCCAATGAAAAGAAGCAGTAATGCCCAAAGACCTGGATGCGTTTTGTTTTTACCCATAATTTTAGGTTTAGAAGATCTCAAAACGTTGAAAAGGTGCTTAATCTGGGGTTGGGCCTCCCCCCAACCCCCTCCAAAGGAGGGGGAGCAGCATCGTTTTAGACAATGAAATCATTAATTTGGCGCCTTTTTCCCTGCCCTTGCCAACACGGTTCCCCTCCTTCGGAGGGCGATCCGTCCAGACCGCAGCGTCTGGGGTTGGGGGAGGCCGCCCACACCCTGGACTGGGCTTTGAGATAACTTAAACCGTTTTTCCTCTTCCTTACAAACCCCCTTCGCCCCGGTAAAGGCGAAGCGGGCTTTTCAATTTTACTTTCAGGACAGTCATATACGGGTCTATCTGGCTTTGGGGAACCTGGATATACACCAGGCCGGGCACGGCGCTCCAGGAAATCTTGCCGACGATCTTCCAGGACGCCGGGGCATTGGCGCCCAGCACGGAGATGCTTTCGATCTCGCTGACCAGGCCTTTGAGGACGACGTCTTTGCCGGGATTTCCGGCCAGAAACAGAAAGAGGGTGGTACTGTCTTTGGAGAGGGTGGTGGGGCCATAGAAGTGCCCCTGCGGTAAGGCGGGTTGCGTTCCAAAAACGGCTTCCGCATGCTTGCGGTTCCAGGCGCCCAGTTCTTTGAGCACGCGGACGCTTTCTTCGGGAATCGTGCCGTCTTCCCTGGGACCGAAATCCAGGAGCAGGTTGCCCCCGTTGGATACGACGTCGGCGAAGATGGTGATCACCTCGTAGGGGGTTTTCCAATTCGTGTCTGCGGGTTGATAGCCCCAGTTGTTGTTGATGGTCATGCAAAGCTCCCACCAGGGGTATTTGGGCCGGGAAACCGGGAAGTTTTGCTCGGGAGTAGCATAATCCCCATACCCCTGCAAACGTCCGTTTATGATCGCGTTGGGGTTGCCGGACAACACCAGGTGGCGCACCTTCTCCGATTCCCAGCGCTCGGCGCTGTGTTCCCAGTCGCCGTCAAACCACCAAAGGTCTGGCTTCAACTGGCTGGCGATCTCCCGGATCTGCCCCTGGAAAAAGGTCCGGAAGCGGTTCCAGCGCACGTAATCATCCGGCACGGCGTACCGGGAGCTATCCGTCAAAAAAACGGGATAATCCGGATGCGACCAGTCGATCAGCGAAAAGTAAGCGCCGCACTTGATGTCCCGTTTGCGCAATTCCTCAAAAAACGGCTGGATCATATCCTTTTTGGCGGGCGTCGCCTGGACGCTGCTGAGGTTGTTCATTTTCGTATCGTACATCGCGACTCCGTCGTGGTGCTTGGTCGTGATGACCGCGTACCGGGCCCCGCTCTCTTTGATCAGGCCGGCCCAGGCTGCCGGGTCGTACTTTTTCAGGGTGAACCCCTGAAGCTGCTTCATATAGTCTGCGTGGCTGATTTTTTTGTTGTGAAAACTCCACGACTCGTCGACCCCCTGCACCGAATAAATGCCCGCGTGGATGAAGATGCCCAGTTTGGCGTCGGCAAACCATTGCATCTTTTCAGCGATGGTCTTGGGATCGATCTTGGTTTGTGCAGACCCGGAGAAGGTCCCCAGGAGCGGCGTAAAGGCCAAAAGGAGTAGCGCGTTTTTCATACAGCAGCTGTTTTTTCGAAATATATAAAATCCTTTGAAGGATTTTGTAGGCCCTATTCCCAAACCCAGCCCGGCATGCCTAAAACAAACCGCTTTTTTGTAATTTGAGCAGCAAACCATCGAAGGGGTAAATCATGAAACTGCTTCCATTGCTTTTATGTACGGTGAGCTTATTGCCCTGCTCCTGCGCAACGAATAAAAAGCCCTTTTGGCCCGGGGAGAAATCGCCGGAGGCCGTTTACAGGGCAGTTACGGAGGATCTTTTATCCCGTCCTGGTTTTATGATGTATTCCACGGAGCAGGTCAAGGCGGTTCATTATGCGGAAGTTTGCGCCGCCTTTGGAGCGGTCCGGGTCGCCGGGCGGTTGAAGGACATACCCACCTTGAACCGTCTTTCTGCCCGGTATCAAAAGGTGACCGACGACCGGGTGATTAACACTGCCAACCACGTAGACGCCAATGTTTATGGCATCCTGCCTTTGGAATTATACCGCCAAACCCAAAACCAGGAATATTTCAAACAAGGGATGGAATTCGCCGATGGCCAGTGGAAAGACCCCTTACCCAATGGGTTAACCAGACAAACCCGGTTTTGGATCGACGACGTTTGGATGATAGGAAGCCTTCAAATCCAGGCTTTCCGCGCTACGGGAAATAGGCTTTATCTGGACCGGGCTGCCATGGAAACCGCAGCCTACCTGGAAAAATTGCAACAACCCAACGGGTTGTTTTTTCATGGACCCAATGCGCCGTTTTCCTGGGGTAGGGGGAATGGCTGGGTGGCGGCGGGTTTGGCCGAAGTGCTTTCCGAATTACCCCGGAACCATCCGGCATATCCGGCGATCGTTTCCGGGTACAAAAAGATGATGCAGGCGTTGCTTGCCTATCAGGCCGAGGATGGCATGTGGAGGCAATTGGTCGACGTGGAAGCCTCCTGGAAAGAAACTTCCAGCACGGCTATGTTTGGGTATGCAATGGCTTTAGGCGTGAAAAAGGGAATACTCCCTGAAAAGGAATTTGGGCAGGCATACCAAAAAGCTTGGCTGGCCCTGACGGACTACCTCTCCCCGGAGGGCAAGATCCGCCAGGTCTGCGTCGGGACGGGCCAAAGCCAGGATCAGTCTTTTTACCTGAACCGACCAACTATTACCGGCGATTTTCACGGACAGGCGCCGCTGCTTTGGTTCGCTTACGCCTTATTGTTGTAACTCCCATGCCTACCTACCATATCCATATCCGGGGTCAGGTGCAGGGGGTGGGGTTCCGCCCCTTTGTCTACAAGCTCGCTTTGGAGCGGGGGTGGACCGGCTGGGTGTCGAATACCGCGAACGGCGTGCATATTCAGGTAAACCTCTCCGCAGAAGCCCTGGAGGAATGTTTGGATACGCTGCGTCTCCGGGCGCCTGCTTTGGCCCGGATAACCGGTATTCGTGCCGGGCAAGTTGAAGAAACGCTATTTGAGGGGTTTGATATTCGCCATAGCGAGGCGGGCGGCGCCCCTGATCTCCTCCTGTCGCCCGATTTCGCGCTTTGCCCCGAATGCCGGCGCGAACTGCTCGACCCCGCCAACCGCCGGTTTGGGTATCCGTTCATTACCTGCACGCTATGCGGTCCCCGGTATTCCATCGTGCGCGCCCTCCCGTACGACCGGGAACGCACCGTTATGGAAGCGTTTACTCAATGCCCCGCTTGCGCCGCCGAGTACGGCGACCCGCTCGACCGCCGTTACTTTTCCCAGACCAATTCCTGTCCGGCCTGCGGCATCCGTCTGGGGTGGTTCGACCAGAAGGGCAGCGGCGGTTTCCATCCAGATGCGGCCCAGGTAATCCGCCGGGCGGCGGAGGCGCTCGAAGCGGGGCAGCTCCTGGCGGTGAAAGGTATTGGGGGCTATCTGCTCCTGGCCGATGCCTCCTGCGAGGAGGCCATTGGCCAGCTTCGACAGCGCAAGCACCGCCCTTCTAAGCCCTTTGCGGTGCTTTACCCTTCTATGGAAGCCATCGAAGGGGGCCTCCACGTTTCGGAATCCGCCAGGCAAGCCTTGCTCGGCCCGGTGTCGCCCATTGTTCTGCTTCGGGCAAAGGCGTTGAACGCCATGCCCCTGCCGATGCATCTCCTGGCGCCCGGACTTACCCACCTGGGGGTCATGCTGCCTTACGCTCCGTTGTTGGAGCAACTCATGAAGGCATTTCCCCGGCCTGTGATCGCCACTTCCGGGAACGTAAGCCAGTCGCCGATCGTGTTTGAGGACGAAAAAGCCGTTTCCGAACTGACGGCTATTGCCGACGCCGTCCTCATCAACGACCGGCCCATAGTGGTTCCTCAGGACGATTCGGTGCTTCGCTTAACTCCGCTGTCTCAACAGCCGGTTTGGCTGCGTCGCTCCCGGGGGTTGGCGCCCACGCTGCTGTTGCATGCCGCCCGCTTCTGGGAAGGCAATTGCCTGGCTTTCGGCGCGGATATGAAAAGCGCGTTTGCCTGGCTTTATGCCGGCAATACTTATGTGAGTCAGTACCTGGGCGATCTGGACCAATACGACACCCAACGCAGTTTCCGCCTCACGCTGGACCATTTTTTTAAGGTCCTCGGGGCCAGGCCGGAATTGATCCTGGCGGACCTGCATCCGGGCTATTTTTCCCATCAACTCGCGATGGAATACGCGGACAGGCACGGCGTTCCGGTGAGAACCGTTCCGCACCACGAAGCGCATTTCGCAGCCGTTTTGGCCGAACACGATCTGTTCGGAGCAGATGAACCCATTTTGGGCGTTGTATTTGACGGTACCGGCCTGGGGACCGACGGGCAGATCTGGGGCGGGGAGTTTTTTGTTTACGCTTCCCGTGCTATTCAGCGCGTGGGGCATCTCGCCTACTTTCCGCACCTGGCAGGCGACAAAATGGCCCGGGAGCCCCGGCTTTGCGCCCTCGCGCTGGCATCCGGAATACCGGACGCAATTCCGCTGATCCGCCCCTGGTTTACGGACCAGGAATGGGAAATTTATGCCAGGTTGCAAAAAAGGAAAGGCGGGTTGCAAACTTCCAGCATGGGCAGGTTATTTGATGGGGTGGCTGCGTTATGCGGGTTTCCCATTCGCTGTACCTATGAAGGCGAAGCAGCCATGCTCCTCGAAACGGCGGCTTTGTCCTTTTTTGAAAAACACGGATGGGAAACGGAAATGCCCTATGCCTGCCGGTTGGATTACGGGCAGGTGAGTGTGTTCCACTTGCTGGAGCAACTCGTTGAGGATCGCCGTGCGGGATTGGATGTGGAGCGCATTGCGGCCCGTTTTCACGGGTGGGTTGTGGAGTCTGTTCGCTCTGTTGCCCTGGAGCATGGCGCCCGCTCGCTGGCTTGTAGCGGCGGCGTTTTCCAAAACGCGGTGCTGACGGAGTTGCTTACACTTCGGCTCGGGCAGGATTTTTCCCTTCATTTTCACAAGGAAATGCCGGCTAATGATGAAAACATTGCCCTGGGGCAAATCGCCCTGTGGGCTGAAGGACTAATCCCAGGAAAAAATGTATCTTTCGAATTATCGCCTCTAGTTCCCGTGGCATGATTTATTTGAAAGGAGAGACCGGTTATAACCAAATGCTATGGCTTCTTTACTGAGTTTAAATTGCCCCTTACCCCAGCTCGATTTTGACCGCATTTTGCTTGGGCACGGCAGCGGTGGGCTCTTGACCAACAAGCTGCTGGAAGCGGGCGTTTTTGATCTGCTGAACAACGACTGGCTTGCAGAAAAACACGATGGCGCCGTGCTGGAACTTACCGGGAAAGTAGCGTTCAGCACCGATAGTTACGTCGTTTCTCCCTTGTTTTTTCCCGGAGGCAATATCGGCGAACTCGCTGTCAACGGCACGGTCAACGATCTGGCGATGTGCGGGGCTTCGGCGCAGTTTTTGTCTTTAAGTTTTATCCTTGAAGAAGGTCTATTAATGACGGATTTTTGGGAGATCCTCTTATCTATCCGCGAGGCCTGTTCTGCAGCAGGCGTACAGGTCGTTACAGGGGATACCAAGGTGGTGGAGCGGGGTAAAGGCGACGGCATTTTCATTAATACGACGGGTATCGGGATGCTTCATCCTTTGTCCGACATCCATACCCGGCGCATTGCCCCGGGGGATAAAATCCTGATCAGCGGCCCGATGGCGGCGCACGGGATGGCTATTTTGTCCGTTCGGGAAGGGCTGGAGTTTGAAAGCGCGATCCGAAGCGATACGCGGCCGCTAAAAGACATAGTCCTCCGGTTGTTGGACGCGGTTGGCCATCACGTCCGTTTGCTTCGCGATCCAACCCGGGGCGGCGTAGCCACAACGCTGAACGAAGTAGCGCGCGACCGGAGGCTGGGGATTGCCCTGGAGCAGCGGTTGCTTCCAATTGACGAAGTCGTTGCATCCGCTTGCGAGATTCTGGGTCTCGACCCCCTGTATGTGGCCAATGAAGGGGTTTTCCTGGCGATCGTGAGTCCGGAAGCAGAATCGGCGGCGCTGGAAACGATCCGTTCCTTCGAAGGGGGCCGGCATGCATGCACAATCGGCGCCGTAGTAAAGGATCATCCGGGCCAGGTGACGCTCCAAAGCGGAATTGGAGGGAAGCGAGTTGTCGGTATGCTTCCCGGGGAGCAGTTACCCCGGATTTGTTGAAACCCGGTGGAATGAATTCGCAATCCTTTCGCTTAGGTTAGCGGGAATCCCGTTTTTTTCGCATCTTTAGGTTAGATTTAAAGGGTATCCCGAATCATGAATAAGATTCCATTGCAGATCATGGCGTTGGTGCATAATGAAGCCCAGCCTTCCAGCTACCTGGTGATTCTGAAGGAAGAGAACGGCGAACGCCGCCTTCCGGTAGTGATCGGGAGTTTTGAAGCCCACGCGATCGCCGCTGCCGCAGAAGGCGTAAAGGGCGGACGCCCCTTGACCCACGATCTTTTTGCCGACACCCTGCGCACCTTTTCCATTCAAATTGAAGAAGTCGTAATTTCCGAACTGCGCGACAGCGTCTTTTACGCCGTTTTGGTGTGCAGCTTGCCGGAAGGGGGAATTTATGAGTTGGATTCGAGAACCTCCGATGCCCTGGCGCTAGCTATCCGGTTTGGGTGTCCGATTTTTACGTACAGCCCGATCATGGAGGAAGCCGGCATTTTTTGGGAAAACCCGCCGGAAAAAGCTATTGCCGGCCAGCAACGCAGCACTCTGTCGGGGTTTACCGAAGACGAGCTTTCGCAGATGCTGGAGGAGGCTCTCGACGACGAGGACTATGAGCGGGCAGCCGCAATCCGCGACGAATTAAAGCAGCGCAAAAGCAATTAACCAGTCTACCTAACCATCTCCAAATTCCCATGTTATGTTTTCAAAATCTACCTTCATCGACCGCCGGCGCCAGCTCATGCAGGATACCGGCGCCGGACTGATTCTGCTGTACGGTAACGAGGAAGCGCCAATGAACTATGCGGACAATCTGTATCCTTTCCGCCAGGATAGTTCTTTTCTATATTTTGCCGGACTGGATTTGCCCCATCTGGCGATCCTCCTGGATTGTGAAGCGGCCTCTGCTACGTTGTTTGGCGACGAATTGACTTTGGACGATATCGTCTGGATGGGCCCACAACCTACCCTGCACGAATTGGCAGGCCAGGTTGGTATAGAAGGCGTTCAACCTTATAAAGAAATTGAGGGAGCGATCCAAAAAGCAATGAACCAGGGGCGGAAGATCCATTTTCTTCCCCCTTATCGGGGCGATCAAACCATTCAGCTTGCTGATTGGCTGAAAATTCCGGTTGGCCGGGTGCGCGGGGAGTCGTCGGAGGCACTGATCCGCGCGATCGTCCGCCAGCGGATGGTCAAAAGCCCGGAGGAGGTAGAGGAAATGGAAAAAGCGGTGAATATTACCCGTATGATGCACCTCGCCGCTATGCGGGAAGCCCGCCCGGGTATTACCGAAGCCCATCTGGCCGGCATCGTGGAGGGGATTGCGGTTTCAGAAGGTGGGCGCTCCGCTTATGGCACTATCCTGACTATCAACGGCCATGTACTCCATAACCACGAGCACCATAACATGCTTAGGGAAGGCCAGTTGGTGCTGGGTGATTTTGGAGCGGAAACCAGGCGGCATTACGCCGGAGATATTACCCGAACGTTTCCGGTTTCGCATGCGTTCAGCTCCCAGCAAAAAGAAATTTACAACCTGGTTTTGGCTACAGAGGAAGCGGCCATTAAGGCTGTTCGGCCAGGCGTTCCTTATCGCGACATCCATTTGGGAGCAGCCCTCCAGATCGCCGAAGGGCTAAAAGCCCTGGGTTTAATGCAGGGGGATATGGGCGAAGCGGTAGCTGCGGGTGCTCACGCCTTGTTCTTCCCCCACGGACTCGGGCACTCGTTGGGCATGGACGTGCACGATATGGAAGGGCTTGGCGAAAACTTCGTAGGATACCGCCCGGGTATGGAGCGCAGTACTCAGTTTGGCCTGAAATCCCTGCGCCTTGCCCGGGAACTGGAGCCCGGCTTTGTGCTTACCGTTGAACCCGGGATCTATTTTATACCCCAACTGATCGACAAATGGAAGGCCGAAGGGAAATTCCTGGATTTTATCCGGTACGACAACCTGACAGCCTACCGGAATTTCAGCGGTGTCCGGATTGAAGACAACGTACTCGTTACGGAGGATGGCCATAAGGTTCTGGGCCGTCCAATTCCCAAAACCGCAGAGGAAGTGGAGGCGATCCGAAGGGAGGCCCTTTCCTGAACGCATCGGGTATTGTAAGGACGCAAAATCTTGCGTCTTTAAATAGGATGGCCCTGATTTTTCCAGGCTATTGGACGCGATGGTAAAAAACAAACCCGTTTTTGCGGTAGATCTCTTCCAATTGAGGCAGCTCTTTAAGTTCGCCTATTTTTTGGATTTTGGTCACCACATAGACCGGTTTGTCGGGATTGCCATAGAGCAGCCAATGGCGGTCATGGCTTTGGGCGTTCAGAGGTTGTCTTTTTCTTGCATAGAAAAGATGACCGTAGGATTTGTACCCATGTGTGAGAATATAGCAGTCTTCGTCGGCTTTCCCCTGGAAAAACTCAATTGCGGCACGCTGCGAGTAGCCTTCAACCCTTTTGACGAAAAAGATAAGGGTGGCAAAAATGAAAATTGCCCCTCCTCCGAATAAAATGCGGAAGCCCATCCAGCCCAGGTCGCGCTGAAACGCCCGAATGGACAAGAATAGGAGGGCGCCCAGAAACAGTGCGGGAAGCGCCTCCAGACCAGTCCAATGAACCTGGGCATTCAGATTTGCCTGGGCAAACGGGTCGTTGAACAATGGTTTCAGCCAGGCGGTATTTTTCCCAAACCAGGGTAAGACGAGCAAAATCAGCATATATATCCCTCCGATTACCCACAAAAACCCCTTCATGAGCCCATTGAATGCCAGTTTCCCTTCGAGAAGCTGATGCAGGGTAAAAGCGGCCAGATATGTTAGCGGAAAATACGCCAGGGAGGAATAGTGAACGATCTTGGTGCCTACCAGAGAAAAGAGGATCAGGACTACCCAGAACAGGATCTTCATCCAGCGCCGGAAATCGGAATGATAGTCGGCCTCGTCGTCCTCCTCCTCGTCTTCTTCTCCCGGTTTGGTCTCCACAGGGTCTTTGCGAAGGAAGGACCGTAGGGCAAAAACCGACGCCGGGAAGCAACCGATCAGCAGCACGAAGAAATGGTATCCGAAAAACCCTTTATGCCCTGCATCGGCAGTAGAAAACAAGCGGAATTGGTACTTGGTGAACTCCGCAATAAACGCCGGACCATTCAAGGCCGCCTCCGCTCCAAACCAGACCATCGGCGTCAGGAACGCGATTAAGGTGAAAAGGATAGCTTGAGGAATGGAGATATAAAAACGGAGATTCTGATATAGCCAGTAAACGCCCAGGGCCAAAACGGGTAGCAGGTATGCTACCGGCCCTTTGGTCAGGATACCCAACCCAATCAAGATGCCGGCAGTGGAGAGATACCAGAAAGGTTCGCGATGCCAGGGAGTGTCCCAGCCTTCTTTTTTCCAGTAAAAAAAGATAAGGTGCGTGAGTCCCAGGAAAATGAACAGGTTGAACCAGGGATCGATGATCCCGGATTTGAAATAAAGGAATGGGAGTACCGATCCCATAAAGGTTCCCGCCCAAAGTGCCCCAAACCGCGGGTTGTATAATTTACTGCCAAGGCGAAAGAGAAAAAACAAGGTGAGCATCCCGCATACGGCGTTGGGAAGCCGGGCTGCGGTTTCGCCTACCCCAAGGAATTGCATAAAAATGGCCTGCATCCATATGAACAACGGAGGCTTCTGATAGAAAGGCTGGAAGTCGATCTGCGGGCGCAGGTAGTCGCCGGTGACAAGCATCTCCCGCGCAATTTCTGCAAAATTGATCTCGTCCCAGTCAAACAAATGAACCCCCCCCAGGAAAGGCAGGAAAAAAAGCGCTCCCCTTGCTGCCCAGATCCATTCGCTCCTTCCTTGTTTTTGAGAATCGTTCATGCGGTAAAAATAGTAATTATCCGGACATGTTTTGGGTGGTTAGGTGGTTGAGTGGTTAGGTGGTTGAGTGGGTATATTTTTTTCGTCTACCGTCTACCGTCTACCATCTACCGTCTACCGTCTACTGTCTATCTCCCCCATTTGTCGAGTTGGTTCAACATCGCGCGGAAGTCTTTGGGCAGGGGGCTTTCAACAACAACGCGTTCGCCGGTGCGGGGGTGGGTGACGCCCAGGTTGAGCGCATGGAGGGTAAGCCTTTGCATCAGGGGGCGTTCGGATTCTTCCTTGCCCGTGCGGAAGTTGCGCAATTTGATCTCCGAGAGGTACAGGGCCTGCCGTTTGCCATAAAGGGGATCGACGGCAAGCGGATGACCGATTGAACTTAGGTGGACCCGGATCTGGTGGGTTCTTCCCGTTTTGATATTGGCTTCCACCAGGGAGAAGTTTCGAAAGGTATCGACTACACGGTACAGGGTAAGGGCGTATTTTCCGTGTTTATGGATGGTCATTTTGCCTGCAATGCCCGGATGGGGAGCTATGGGTTGTTCGATGCTGCCGGAGGGCGGGGTGGGTCTTCCATCAACGAGAGCGAGGTAAATCTTATCTACCGTTCGGTCGCCAAATTGGAGGTTGAGGTGGCGGTGCGCTTCTTCGTTTTTGGCAAAACAGACTAGTCCGCTGGTTTCCTTGTCGAGGCGGTGAACCACCCAGATTTCTCCGAAGGCCTCCTGGAGCATGTTCAGAAGGTTGGGTTTTGAGGAGTCAAACCGGTCGGGGATCGTCAATACCCCGGCAGGTTTTTCTACTACCAGAAGGTCCGCATCGTCGTAGAGAAGGTTCAATCCTGGTTTCATCGGCGGATGATTTCGGAGAAATGGCGGCGTTTGCGGATATAATAATCCCAGATGATGGCCCCCGGATAACGTCCTGTTTGGCGTGGATACACGCTGATGCGGTGCTTTTGGATCCGTTCGCTATATTTCCAACGGTCGTCCAGGACTAACAGAAGCCTCGGGAAGAAGGTCCAATGCGCTTTGACGATGGACCAAATGTGGGCAAACCGCCCCTGGGAAAGAAACAACAGGGAAGCGACCGCGTCGAGGGCCAATCTCATGGGAATGAGCCAAAGAAGTTTTTGCCAGGGTTCGTTTTTTGTGATCGTATACAGGGTGTTCCGGAAGTTGAGGTACGTTTTGAAAGGGTTGAGGTAATCGAGGGTTCCTCCGCCTACGTGATAAACTACCGAGCCCGGGTGGGCGACGATTTTATACCCCGCACGTTTCATGCGCCAGCAGAGGTCAATCTCTTCAGCGTGAGCGAAATAATTTCCGTCAAATCCCCCCAGGTTGTGAAAAACGGTGGCCCGGACAAAAAACGCGGCGCCGGTGGCCCAGAATATTTCCTGGATCTGGTCGTACTGCCCCCGGTCTTCCTCGGTCGTCGCAAGAATGCGGCCGCGGCAGAAGGGATATCCGAGATGGTCGAGCCAGCCGCCGGAGGCGCCGGCATATTCGAAGCATTCCTTATGGGTGAACGAACGGATCTTGGGTTGGGCAGCCGCAATGGTGCGGTCGCGTTCCATGAGGTCAATTACAGGCTCAATCCAACCGGGAGTTACTTCAATATCAGAGTTTAGTAGAATGTAATAATCCGAGCGGATCTGACGAAGCGCCAGATTGTAGCCTTCGGCAAAGCCGTAGTTTTTCGGAAGTTGTATGCGGGTAATTTGGGGATAATGCGCTTCCAGAAAACGCATGGAATCATCAGCAGAACCATTGTCCGCTACGATGATTGTCAGATTGGGAAACGTGCTGTTGAGCAGGGTTGGAAGAAATTGCTCCAGGTAGGTCCGGCCATTGTAATTCAGGATCACCACCGCTACTTCAGGAGTTTCTTTTTTCTCCGAAAGAGGTCCCAGCCGGGGGGCATGGAGAAGGCGTTCCTCCGTTGATTCCTGGTCTTTTTTCAACTGCTGGCGCAGGGCATTGAGGTTCTCAAATTTCAGATCTCCGCGAATAAAATCTACCAGTTCAACCTGGATGGGTTCTCCGTAGATCGCCTGATTCCACCCAAAAATATTCACCTCGATGGTGCGCGCTTTTCGATTGCCCAAGGTTGGCCGGGATCCGATATAAAGCATTCCCCCGAAATGGTCGTTCTTCAGCCGCACAAACACGGCATATACTCCATCCGGAGGCACGAGTTTGTGCTTCTCGTTCAGTTGGATATTAGCGGTCGGAAAGCCCAGCTGTTTTCCTATCTTTTCTCCGTGCACAACCGTTCCTGTAAGGGTAGGGTAGTGGCCCATAAGTAATGCGGCGGCCTGGACGTCGCCACGCTCTATCGCTCGCCGGATTTTGGTAGAACTTACGGTTACTTCCTCCACTTCGTGTTTTTCAATCTCAACGACGTCAAAACCCAACCGCTTTGCATGCCACCGCAGGTAGTTGATATCGCCTTGCCTGCCCAACCCGAATTTATGGTCAAACCCAATGACGATATATTTTGGGTGTATATGTCCTACCAGAAACTTTTCAATATACTCGTCGGCGCTAAGCTGGGAAAATTCAACAGTGAAAGGTACGACGATCAGATGGTCGACCCCATACCCTCGTAAAAGCTGAATTTTTTCTTCCAGCGTGGTGATCAAGTCCACAGCGCCTTCTCTGGGATAAACGACCATGCGGGGATGCGGATGAAAGGTAACCAAAACGCTTTCTCCGCCAATACTGCGCGCTAATTGACTGACCTGGGCGATGATCTTCTGATGCCCTTTATGCACGCCGTCGAACGATCCGATGGTAACAACGGCATTATGGAATTTTGGTAATTGATCGAGGTTCTCGTGAACTATCATGGCAGTGCAAATGTAAATGAAAAACTGTTGCTCCCTGTATTTTGTTTGTACTTTTACAGCGCAACCATCCCTGATAGCAGGGGCCAAAAAATGTTTCTATCACATGAGTCTTGAAACTTCTAAAATTGTCAAAGCCCTTACTCAGGTAACGGATCCCAATACCGGGCAGGATCTGATCTCCATGAATATGGTCCGCGACCTGCATGTCGAAGGCAATAACGTTTCGTTTACCCTGGAGTTGCCCTCCCTCAACAACGAATATAAAACTGACTTGAATTTTGCCTGCCAGGCAGCCATTCAGGCGGTATACCCCGGGGCCAGCGTGCATGTGCATATGATGGCCCGCAATGCCGCAGCGCAAGGCCCGGAAAACGCACTTCCTCATGTAAAAAATATCATCGCCGTAGCTTCCGGCAAAGGCGGGGTAGGCAAGTCTACCGTCGCCGTTAATCTCGCCTTGGGGCTTCACCTGCTGGGCGCAAAAGTGGGGTTGATCGACGCCGACCTGTATGGCCCGTCCATCCCCACGATGTTGGGGTTGCAGGGGCAGCGCCCGCAGATCCAGTCGGTATATAACCAGCCGAAAATGGTGCCTTTGGAAGCATACGGAATTCCCGTGATTTCCATCGGATTTATCATTGAACCGGAACAGGCGGTGGTGCTGCGTGGACCCAGACTGGCCGGTATTATCAAACAGTTTTTTCAGGACACCCTTTGGCCGGCTCTTGACTATCTGGTAGTCGACCTGCCTCCCGGTACCGGCGATATTCAACTTACGCTGGTGCAGACTGTGCCGGTCACAGGAGCCGTCATTGTGACCACCCCTCAGGAGGTAGCCGTGGTAGACGCCGTCAAGGCCATGAATATGTTCCTGCTGCCTTCTGTTCAGGTCCCTATCCTGGGGGTTGTAGAAAATATGGCCTGGTTTACTCCAAAAGAGCTTCCCGACAATAAATACTTTATTTTCGGTCAGGGTGGGGGCCAAAAACTGGCTGAGATGAGCGAAAGCATCACGCTAGGCCAAATCCCGCTGGTCCAGGGAATTCGGGAAGCAGGGGACGCAGGCAAACCCGCTATCCTGCGCGAAGACGACCCAATGACAAAAGAAGCTTTCCTGAAGCTGGCCCAGAATACGCTCCGCCAGGTGCATCTCAGGAATGAAATGCTCGAACCTACCCGGATTGTAGAAGTGAAGTAAGAGGTTAAACCCAGAGTGAAAGCCACTGGACGAAAGAAAGAATTTTTGAAAACCAATTATATGCCGTATACCGATAAGGAACTTTTGCTGCAGCGCATTGACGAAGCTCTGGATGACGTCCGTCCCCACCTGGCTGTCGACGGAGGCGATGTGGAAGTGGTCGATATCACCGAAGACCATATTGTGAAAATCAAATGGCTGGGCAATTGCGAAAACTGCAGCATGACGCTCATGACAATGCGGGCAGGCGTGGAACATGCCATTAAATTCAAGGTCCCTGAAATTGCCGGCGTGGTGGCAGTGAATGGGAGGATGGTCTAAAAGGTTCTTCATGACTCGCCAGCGTTTAGTTGAACTGATCCGGTCCAGAGCGTCTTACCTTTGCGTTGGACTGGATACCGATGCGGAAAAGATACCTGCTTTCCTTCACAGCCAGTTTCCGGATCCTCTTTGGGAATTTAACCGGCGCATCATCGATGCGACCCGCCCTTATTGCGTTGCCTATAAGCCCAATTTGGCTTTTTATGAAGCCTTGGGCGCCAGCGGATGGGAACTTTTTGAAAAAACAGTCCGGTACATTGGTCCGGACCATTTTGTTATTGCCGATGCCAAACGCGGGGATATTGGCAATACATCAAGGCTTTATGCCAAGGCATTTTTCGAGCAGCTTCCCTGCGATGCGGTCACGGTAGCGCCGTACATGGGTGAAGATTCGGTAGCGCCCTTTCTGGGTTTTCCCGGCAAGTGGGTGATCCTACTTGCTTTGACCTCCAATCCAGGAAGCGCCGACTTTCAGTTTGCTCCACAATCCGACGGTTTGCCTTTATATCGCAAGGTGTTGCGCCGGGCCATGACCTGGGCAGGGCCGGATGAACTAATGTTCGTAGTTGGCGCCACTCACCCTGAAGACCTTCGCCGAATCCGGGAGGAAGCTCCGGAATACTTCTTGCTCGTACCGGGCGTGGGCGCCCAGGGCGGCGACCTGAAAGCCCTCAGCGATGCCGGTCTCAGCGGCGAGTGTGGGCTGCTCGTCAATGCTTCCCGCAGTATCCTTTACGCCAGTAACGGCCCCGGCTTTGCTGAAGCCGCCGCCGCCGAGGCGCAGGCGTTGCAGTTGGAAATGAAACAGATTCTGGAAGGGAAATAACGGAGTTGCGAGGTTGCGAGGTTGCGAGGTTGCGAAGTTGCGAAGTTGCGAAGTTGCGAAGTTGCGAAGGAAATTGTGTATAGAGACCCTGTTCGCAACTTCGTTATCCCGCTACTCCGGTTTCAGTGGTACGACGCCAAGCACTTTATTCTGATTGATATATCGGTGAATAATGCGATTGGTTTCCGGGTTGCCTGGAAAATAGCGCACTGCGTCCCGAACTTCGGAAGTGCTGCTGGTGAAACCCTGCTTGTCGAGATATCCATAACCACGGTACAGCCCTCGTTCGACCAGGATGACCGATAGCTCGCCGGGGTCCCGGCCTACGTCTACGACGTAGAAGTCGTCGTCGAAGACGGTGCTGAGGAGTTGCTGCGCTTCGGCAGCGCGGGTGTTATAGCTTTCGGGGGGTTCGGCGCCGATACAGGCGCCCTGGCATTGGCGGAGGTGGTAGAAAAAGCACGCTTTATTGGTTTTGCTTTCCCCGCACAGGTGGGCGCATAGGCCGAACCGTTCGCGGATGGAGTGGAGGTGGTTGCGGGCATGGTTCTGCTGGGCGTATTCCGAAACGACCTGGAGGCCTTTTCGTTCCTTTAGGCTCATGCGGTCCATGGCAAAGCATACATAACCCTGCTCGTTGGTCCAGGAGTGGATTACATAGGGGTAGGATCGCCGGCGCTGCGCGCGGTTGACCTGGGGGTTGAGGCGTTTTATTTCATGGGACTCCAGGAGCAGGGCTACCAGTTCGCTGCCAGTTGGCTCGTAGGTGACGTCGTGTACCAGTTGTTGCAATCGGGAGGCTTTGGACGTGCGGTCGGCGAAATGCTCCGCAATCCGTTTCCGGATGTTGATGCTTTTTCCCACATAGACCACATCGCCGTTTTCGTCGTGAAAATAGTATACCCCGCAGGATTCGGGAAGCTGATGGATTTTTTCCAGGCTGAAGTTTTGGGGAAGCCTGGACTCTTTCAGCCCCAGGTTGATCATTAGTTGGGCTTCCTCCTGGTTGGCGTCTTTTTGGAGGATCAGGTCGAGGATGGCAGCGGTAGCCTGTGCGTCACCCATGGCGCGGTGCCGGTTTTCCAGGGGCACGCCCAGCGAGGCGGCTAATTTGCCCAGGCTGTAGGAGGGCAGACCGGGAAAGGCCTGCCTGCTCAGCCGCACGGTACACAGTTGCTTGCGGGTGTAGGTATAGCCCAACCGCTTGAATTCTTCGCAGATGAAACTGTAATCGAAGCGGACGTTGTGCGCGACAAAAACGGCGTTCTCGGTCATTTCGACCACCTTCCGGGCGATTTCGAAAAATCTGGGCGCGTCGCGCACCATTTCCTGGGTGATGCCCGTTAGTTCGACGATGCCTTGCGGGATGTAGCATTCGGGGTTGATCAGCGACTCCCAGCGATCGAGGACCTGCTCGCCGTCGTAGAGGACGATGGCAATTTCCGTGATCCGGTCTCTGGCTGCCCGGCCTCCGGTGGTTTCAATGTCGATGACGGCGTAGGATTTTGACACGAAATCGGATTAAAGGTCGTACCTTGTTTGGTACATTTATTTAATTTTTGAACAAATTAAAACAATATTCCTATGAAAATAAAATTTTTTGTTGGTCTTTTGTTGTTTGCTCCCCTGATTGGCAAGTGCCAGGAAGTCCAGGTTAACAGCGTGGTGGTTCCCCGGGAAAAATCTGCCATTGCAGTAGGCGCAGAACGTCTGGAGGAATATTTGCCTAAACTCAAAGATAAAGCCGTTGGGTTAGTGATTAATCATACCGCAACGGTGGCTCAGCAGCATTTATTGGACACCTTGCTCGCGCTGGGCATCCGGGTGGAAAAAGCATTCGTTCCAGAGCACGGGCTTCGCGGTACCGCTGATGCCGGAGAGAAGATTACGGACGGCAAAGATGAGAAAACGGGTGTAATGGTAGTTTCCCTTTATGGACAAAAACGTCAACCCAGTAAAGAAGATTTGGCAGGTTTGGACCTCATGATCTTCGACATCCAGGATGTCGGAGTGCGCTTCTATACGTACATTTCAACCCTCCATTATGTGATGCAAGCCTGCGCCGAAAACAACCTGCCGCTGATGGTACTCGACCGCCCCAACCCTAACGGGCACTTTGTCGACGGGCCGGTGTTGGATACCGCTTATCGCTCGTTTGTAGGTATGCACCCGGTACCGGTAGTCCATGGGATGACGGTTGGCGAGTATGCCCGGATGATCAACGGCCAGGGCTGGTTGGCAAAAGGCGCCAAGTGCAAACTGGAGGTCATACCCTGCGCAGGTTACACCCACGACACACCCTACGAACTGCCCCGCAAGCCCTCTCCCAATTTGCCCAACATGCGGGCTATATACCTCTATCCGTCTATTTGCTATTTTGAAGGAACTCAGGTGAGCGTCGGCCGCGGAACGGATAAACAGTTTCAAGTGCTGGGAACACCCGACTTTCCCATTGGGGACTATTCCTTTACTCCGGAGCCTAAAGAGGGCGCCATGCAGCCTGTTTTGCTTGGCAAACTCTGCAAAGGATATGATTTGACCCGTCTTACCCCGGAGGAAATCCGCAACTGGAAGAAGGTCAACCTCTTTTTCCTGATGCACTTTTACCAAAATTACCCTCAAAAGGACAAGTTCTTTCTGCCTACCATGTTCATCGACAAACTGGCGGGCGGGGATCATCTGCGCAAACAGCTTATTGCCGGTATGACGGAGGATCAAATCCGCGCTACCTGGGAACCCAAACTGGAAGCGTATAAAACCATGCGGAAAAAATACCTGCTATATCCTTAGCGTGCTAAGTTATTTGACCATTTTTTTCAGCGTATGTTGCCCTGTGCGCACGATCTGCAGGTCGACGAACAGGGCAGCATACCGGTCGTTGCGTATTTTTATCATCAACTCTTCCGTCAGGAACATCCTGCTGCCTGCATCTTCCTGTAAAAAGCGGACCTCTGTAAGTATGCCGATTTCTTCCTCAAAAGGGAGCTGATATCCCGTTGCGGTTAACAGCCTCCGGCCTGAAACCTGCGTGCCGGAATAGGTGTCTATTTGAAGAAAGCCAGGAGAGGGAGCCGGTCCTTTTGGCGCAATCAATATTCTAAGATCCGTTTCGGGTTGATTGGTCTGGGTCCACTCGCCATACAAAAAGCTGTTCTTCCCGGTAAGCGAAATCGTGTTCCCCTGCACCGATAGCCCCGAAAATTGATCGCTCAGAATCAGGTCGGGGTATTGAAATACCACGTCTTCCTCGTCTGGTATTGATGTAGTGCATCCTGATGCTAAAACCAGCCAAACGAAAGGAACGACCCGTACGGTTTTCATAGTCCTTATTTTTTAAAGATGAAATAGACTGCCAGTACCAGAAAAACCAGACCGATCAGGTGGTTGAAGCGAAATTGCTCCTGCCGGAAAACCAGGAGGGTAAATGCCATAAACACCAGCAGAGTGATCACCTCCTGCAGCACTTTCAGCTCCAGCAGAGAAAAAGGACCTCCGTAGGCTTTATATCCGATCCGGTTGGCAGGCACTTGAAAACAATACTCAAAGAAGGCAATACCCCAGCTGATGAGCACGATGGATACGATCCCCAACTTGGCAAACTCTTTGAATTGGGTGAACTTCAAATGGCCATACCAGGCAATGGTCATAAAGGTATTGGAAAAGATCAGCAGCAGGATGGCCAGTAGTCCGCGGTTCATAACCCTAGTGTTTTAAACCCGCGCATAGTCCCTGATGGCCTTAACCAGCACATCCAGGTCGCGGGTGGTCGTGTATACGTTGGGGGTAAGCCTGACTCCATGGATGTTTTCCCATTCGATGGTGGTCGAATGGATTTTGTGTGCATTAAACAGGTGGGCGCCTACCTCTCCGGGCTTTTTCCCGTCGATGCCCAGCAGGCCGATCGCTCCGCTCCAATCTTTGGCCAAAGGCGTATGCAGGCGTACGTTGGGGAGGTCGAGTACGCGTTCTGCCCAGTAGTTTTTGAGGTAGTGCAGGCGTAATTCTTTTCGCTCTGAACCGATCATGTGGTGGAAATCGATCGCGACTCCGATACCTTGTTCGATGGCGAAGGACCTTGTTCCCAGGTTTTCAAATTTCCTTATGTTGTCGCTTTCGGGATCGCCGGCCGCAAATAACGGGTACAGGTTTTTGATCTTGTCTTTTTTGACATACAAAAGGCCGCTGCCAAACGGGGCGCACAGCCATTTGTGGAGACTGGTCCCGTAGTAGTCGCATTCCAGTTCAGGAATGGCATATTGGAAATGGGCGAAGGTATGGGCCCCGTCGACGAGCACTTCGATGCCCCGTTTATGGGCTTCCTGCGCGATCTCCTTTGCCGGCAGGATCTGCCCGTTCCAGTTGATCATATGGGTGATGTGGACCACTTTTGTTTTAGGGGTAAACGCATCGGTAAACCCTTTGACGATAGCAGCTTTGTCCTCCATGGGAAAATCAAAAGAGATCCATTTCAGAACGACCCCGTCGCGTTTTTCGCGCTGTTTCCAGGCGTTGATCATATTGGGGTAATCCTGTTTGGTAAGGACGACCTCGTCGCCTGCTTTTAGCCGGAGGCCGAAGATGATCGTTTCCAGCGCTTCGGAGGAGTTGCGGTTGATGGCGAGTTCCTCCGGAGAGCAGCCGGCGAGCGCAGCCAGGTTGCGGCGCAGGGGCTCGCGACCTTCGTCGAGGGTGCGCCACATGTAATACGAGGGCGTTTCGTTGCTCAGGCGGTTATAGCGCTCCACCGCCTCCTGAACGACTTTGGGTTGGGGAGAGACTCCGCCGTTGTTCAGGTTAATGATGTTGGGAGAGACGGTGTATGCCTGCTTAATCTGATACCAGAAGGTTTCGTCGGTGACGGTGTCTGCCGGTGATTTGTCCTGAAGGCGTTCGATGGATTTAAGCAGGGTTTTGCCCTGGGCGCTGGCAAAAAACGGCGTGGTGGCGGCGGCCCCCGCTAAAGCCGCAAAACGGCGAAGGAAATTCCGGCGATCAGCTGCATTCATGGCTGGATGTTTTGAGTTCGCCGGAAGGTAAGGAATTTTTCGCAACCGAAAAGCGGCTTATCTTACCCAAACAAGACCGCCGCTTCCTTTTTAATGGCCTCCAGCGCCTTTTCCTGGGCGGTGCCTCCTCTTTGCGCCAGCAGATTGAAGATGGTCTCTGTCAGTTTTCTTCCTTCTTCCAGCCCGGAGATTTGCCCGGCGGCGTGGTTAATAAGGTTTACGGTGTCGTCGCGGGAAAATTTGATGATTTCCCAAAGCTGGCCGGAAACATAAACCTGCTGGGTAATGTTGTGCTCGTATTCCTGCTGTATAGCCAACAACAGCGTCAGGCGGTATTCCTTGACGTTAAGGCCTTCAGGGCGTACCCGCATCAGAAGATTGGGCAGGTCGATGCGCTCGCAGAAAAGCGAGAGGCGTTCATAAGCCTGGAGGCGGAGCGGCAGGGTGGCGTCCTTGCTTTTGTCGCGCCCTTCGGCGGATTGCAGGCGGAGTTGCTGCGCAAAGAAATGCCGAAGCAGGCGGTCGATCGTATAGTACACAATCAAGGCAGGTACAGTAACCTTGATAATTTCCAGCAGGGTAGTTAACCAGACAGGCATACAATGTGTTTTGCGGCGAAGCTAGCAGATATTGACAAAAATCTCACCCAGGAGAACGGATTTTTGTCCAAACTAATTTTGCCCCTGCGTTGTTGCCTATGTATATTTGATCTAAATTTACGGTAAAAGGAATTGTTGAGATGAGCGAAGTCAAGACCGATCTACAACCGATACAACTCACCGATGGCGCTTTGCGCCAGCTGCTTCGTATTAAATCCGAGGAAAACATTCCCGACGATCACGGGCTTCGGGTTGGCGTTAAAGGAGGCGGTTGTTCCGGTTTTTCCTACATGTTGGGATTTGACGAAGAAAAAGAAGGCGATACGGTCTACCAAATCAGCGGCATGAAAGTGCTCATGCAGAAAGCCCACGCGATCTATCTGCTAGGCATGGAAATCGACTGGGTAGAGGGGCTCAACAACCGGGGTTTTGCCTTCAACAACCCCAATGCCAAGGAAACCTGCGGCTGCGGCACGTCGTTTTCTGCCTAGAAGCTTTCCCAAAACGGTGTTTGCTGCTTAATCCGTTGTTGGGCCTCCCCCCAACCCCCTCCGAAGGAGGGGGAGCAGACCTGTTTGCCGTCCCGCCATAAGCGGGATCAGATTTCGTGCAGGATTATTCTGCGGTCCCCCGACCGCAGTCAAACATTCCACCGTTCTGGCCCCCGGCCTCGGGGTATGTTCTTTTTTTGCTCGCCCCCCAAAAGAACCTGGTTTTTCCTTAATTTTACTCCTAAACGGATTTCGCATGAAAAATATCCTGGCTATTCTGTTCTGGACATTACCTCTTTTTGCCGCAAGTCAGTCTACGCATACCTTAACCATCAATCCGGCAGGACCCGGCGGCGGAACGGCCGTCAGCGCGCAGATAGCCCGTTTCGGCCCCTTTTTATGTGGGATTTCCGGATCTTTGGTTCTGGTCAGCAACGGGCAGGGGAGTACCCTGGGGTGCGGGAGTATCAGCAACGACCTCACGGGCAAGATTGCCCTGATCGACCGCGGAACCTGCAGCTTTGCCGAGAAGGTACTCAACGCTCAGAAAAAAGGCGCCAGAGCGGTGGTGGTGATGAACAACGCCGCCGACACTGTCCTGGTCAATATGGGACCCACCGATCCGTTTGCCCAAGACGTCGTCATTCCCAGCTTCTTTGTGACTCAAGCCTCCGGCGCCGCGTTGAAAAGCGCGCTGAACGCAGGGCAGGAAATTGCCATTGCCGCCAGGCCTGTGGCGGAGCAGGATACCTTGGCGAGGACCATCGTTTGGGGCAACCTTCCCGGCCAGGGAGACTTTGCCGGAGGGCGTAACGGCTGGACGGTGAAAAACATCTGGTGCACCAACGGCCAAACGCAGCCCAAAGGCGACCTATGGCAGTGGAACGCCGACGCTTCTGCTCCCGGCAATTGCGGCAGAGGGGACATCCTGTCGCCCTCCCGCTGCAACGGAGCAATGGTCTTTGCTTCCAATTTGCTGGACGACAAAGGCGGCGTGTGCGGACAAGGGCTCGGCACCGGCGATTGCCCTGCAGGGCAGCTTGGCGAGCTGATCTCGCCCGTTATCCCGCTTCGGGGCCAGGGGACCCCGGGGTATACGTTGAAATTTTACCAATCGCTGCGCCAGTACAACAGCGATTACCTGTTGTTATGGTCGGTCAACGGCGGCGCTACATGGGATACTACTGCCATAAACCAGGAGTTTGAAACCTACGAGGTCAATACGGTCCCCTACCTGCTGGTACCCTTACCCGGCACCGCCAACGCAGACAGCCTCATCGTCAAGTTTTTGTACCAGGGCAATTATTACTTTTGGGTGATCGACGACGTACAGGTTCTGGTCCAGGAGCCGAACAACCTCCGGATCACCGATTTCTATGCGCTTCCGTCTAATATGTTCACCCCTTTGAGCCAGGTGGAGCCAATCGGTTTTCTCGCCGATGTGGAGAATATCGGATCGCAGGCCCAATCCAATGTGCGCCTGAAAATGACCGTCCGGGACAACGCTTCCGCCATCCGTTTTCAGGCAGAAAAAGCGATAGGAGCGCTGCCGCCGAATGCACTTCTGGAAAATCAGATCATACAGGGAGTATTCACCCCCAATTCGGTGGGAAGCTATCGCGCTGCATACGAAGCGGCCGGCGCCGAGACCGATTTCGATCCTTCCGACAACACGCGTATATTCGACTTCTTCGTTACCGATTCGACATTCGCAAAGGAGGACGGCACAAATACCCGGACGATCTCCCCGGATCTGAATAACTGGGCTGCCAACGAACCCCCCTCTGTGGCCTATGGAAATGTTTTTTTCGTTCCCAGGGGCAAAGGGGTCTTCTCCCGGAATATTCAGTTTGTCATTCCCAATGCCGCCGAGATGAAAGACCGGGCGCTGATTCTGTCGCTGTATAAATGGAAAGATGCCAATGGAGACCGCGCCGCACAGGCTGCCGAACGCACGTTGGCCGCCTTTAATTTCTATGAAGTGCTCGGGACCGAATCCGACCCCCTTCAGCTGATCTCCGTGCCGGTACCCGGCCCCGGGGAACCGGCCCTGGAGTTGGAAGATTCTACTACCTATTTGGTCATGCTGGAATACTATGCCCCTGCAGTCGACGGCGTCACCCTGGATGCGCTGATAAGCACCCGGTACGACTATAAAGCGCAGTACCTGCTGAGTCTGCTGACCGGAAAGCCGCGTTTAACTACTATGACCGGTACAGCGGGGGACCTTACCCAAGACACCTACAGTCCGAATGGCTTTAGTCCTTTGGTAGGGGATTATTCTTATGTGATTCGCTGGAATATCAGCAAAAGCGACATAACCTCCACGCCGGATTTGCCGTCGATCGACGATCAGACTACCGTTTTTCCCAATCCCGCAGCCGATTGGGTGCAGATCCAGTTTGACCTGAAAGAACCCTCCGACATCATGACGGTGGAACTGATTGACCCATCCGGCAGGGTCGTGAGCAAGCACCGCTGGGAAAACGTCCAGAAGGAGGTACGCTCCATCCCCGCCGCCGGGCTGAGCCCCGGCGTATACTTCCTGCGGATGGTTTCGGATAAGGGGTGGGCGATTAAACGGGTTGCGAAGTGACGAAAAAAAGCTGCGGGGTTACGAGGTTGCGACGTTACGAGGTTGCGACGTCGCAACTTTTCTCCGCAACTTCGTAACTCCGTAACGTCGCAACTTTTCACATATTCGCGATCAGCTCATCCCCGAATTCGGAGCATTTGAGCAGGGTAGCGCCTTCCATGAGGCGGTGGAAGTCGTAGGTGACGCGTTTTTTGCCGATTGCCCCATCCATGGCTTTGATGATAAGGTCTGCGGCTTCTTTCCAGCCCATATAGCGGAACATCATTTCCCCGGAGAGAATAACAGAGCTTGGGTTCACCTTGTCCTGGCCGGCGTATTTGGGCGCTGTGCCGTGGGTGGCTTCGAAAATAGCTTTGCCTGTGATGTAGTTGATATTGGCGCCGGGGGCGATGCCGATCCCGCCTACTTCTGCGGCGAGGGCGTCGGAGATATAGTCGCCGTTGAGGTTGAGGGTAGCGATGACGGAGTATTCTGATGGGCGCAGCAAGATCTGCTGGAGGAAAGCGTCGGCGATGACGTCTTTGACCAGGATAGCGCCTTTGGCCAGCGCGGCTTCCTGAGCCTGGTTGGCGGCAGCGGAACCTTCTTTGGCGGCGATGCGATCGTATTGGGCCCAGGTGAACACCTTATCGCCGTATTCCCGCTCGGCAAGTTGGTAGCCCCACTCCTTGAACTTGCCTTCGGTGTATTTCATGATGTTGCCCTTGTGTACGAGGGTGAGGGAGGGGAGCTTGTTGTCGATGGTATACTCGATGGCGGAGCGGACCAAACGTTCGGTACCTTCTACGGAAACCGGCTTGATACCCAGGGAGACGGTATTGGGGAAGCGGATTTGGTTAACTCCGAGCTCTTCAATCAGGAACTTCTTCAGTTTTTCCAACTCAGGGGTGCCGGCGAGGTATTCGATGCCGGCGTAGATATCTTCCGTGTTTTCGCGGAAGATGACCATATCCACGAGTTCGGGCTGCTTGACCGGGGAGGGCACGCCGGAGAAATAGCGCACCGGGCGCACGCAGGCGTAGAGATCGAGTTGCTGGCGCAGGGCTACGTTGAGCGAGCGGATCCCGCCCCCGACCGGGGTGGTAAGGGGACCTTTGATCGCGATCATATATTCGTCGATGGTGCTCAGGGTTTCTTCCGGGAGCCAGTTGCCGGTGACGTTGAAGGCTTTTTCGCCGGCGAGCACTTCTTTCCATACGATCTTGCGGTCGCCGCCGTAGGCCTTTTCCACCGCCGCATCCAGCACGCGAACGGAAGCTGCCCAGATGTCAGGACCGGTGCCGTCGCCTTCAATAAAAGGAATGATCGGGTCGTTGGGAACTACCAACTTGCCATTTTCCATGCTTACTTTTGATCCGCTCATTGAATTTTGTATTTTGTAGGTTTATTAGGGACGGGCCCCGTTTTCCAAAATGCCGCACAAAAGTAAAAAAAGTTAAGCGTTTGCGCTTTGGATAACAGGGTCCTTTTCGGTTTAAAATCGTTCAAAAATCGGTTTTTGCCGGCGGCCCCTTACCCCGGCCCTTTATTTTGAACTCAAAACGACCATGAATCCGCATTTGGATCCACATACCGGACAAAACAATCCTGAGGAGCAGCAGGTAGAGAAAGCCCTGCGCCCCAAAGCCCTGGAAGAATTCAGCGGCCAGCCCCGGATTGTGGAAAACCTCAAGGTGTTTATCGCAGCTGCCAAACAGCGGGGAGAAGCCCTGGACCACGTCTTGCTGCACGGCCCTCCCGGACTGGGAAAAACGACGCTTTCCTACATCATCGCCAACGAACTGGAGACCAACCTGAAGATGAGTTCGGGCCCCGTGCTGGAGAAGCCCGGCGACCTGGCCGGGTTGCTTACCAACCTCGATGAGGGCGACGTGCTGTTCATTGACGAGATTCACCGCCTGAACACCGTGGTCGAGGAGTATCTGTACTCCGCTATGGAGGACTTCCGGATCGATATCCTGATCGACAGCGGACCGAATGCGCGGAGTATCCAGATCTCCCTGCATCCGTTTACGTTGATAGGCGCCACGACGCGCATGGGCTTGCTTACTCCCCCTATGCGGGCGCGTTTTGGCATCACTTGTCACCTTGATTACTACGATGTGGCTACCCTGATGCGCATTGTGCGCAGGTCGGCAGCTATTCTAAAAGTGGAGATAACAGATAAAGGGGCGGCGGAGATTGCCCGCCGCAGCCGGGGAACGCCCCGCATCGCTAACGCGCTCTTGCGCAGGGTACGCGATTTCGCCCAGGTGAAAGGCAACGGGACCATCGACGAAGAGATTGCCCGCTTTGGTTTGGCGGCCCTGCACGTCGACGAGCACGGATTGGATGAAATGGACAATAAAATCCTCTCCTCCATCATTCATAAGTTTAAAGGAGGGCCGGTGGGGCTGAATACCATCTCCACCGCCGTCGGGGAGGAGCCCGGCACGATCGAAGAGGTACACGAACCGTTTCTGATCATGGAGGGATTCCTCCAGCGGACGCCCAGAGGCAGGGAAGCAACCGAAAAAGCATACCGGCACCTGGGGGTGATCCCTCCAGGCAAAGCAGGGACGTTGTTTGATTTGGCAGATTAATTAAGTACAATGAAAAGAAGAACCTTTCTGATAAAAACCGGCGCCGGGATGGCTCTGATGGGGGCCGGCGCGTTTCCGCTCCGGGCGATGGCCGCAGCCGGGGAACGGGTCAAGCTGACCATTCTTCACACCAATGATCTGCATGGGCATTTGGGCACGGGGTCTTTATTGCCATCTATGGTGGAAAAGGTACGGCGGGAGGAACCCAATGTGCTGCTTTTTGATGCGGGCGATTTTATGGGGGAAGGGGAGGATAAATGGCAGGTAGTGGGGCGCATGCAGGCCATGGAGTATGATGCTGTTATGTTGGGCAAGCAGGAGGTTCTGCAGGATTCAGAGACCTGTTTACAACAATTTAAACACGTTGATTTTGACGTGATCGGAAGCAGTTACCCCTTGGATTCCACGCCGTTAGGGGATTGGAGAAAGCCGTATTCCGTCTTAAAAAAGGGGGGAGTTGCCATTGGAGTGTTTGGAATAGAAGCCGATGTTAATCAATTGGAAAACAAATCCTTAGACTCAGAATCAGGTTCTGCCGGACTGATCGCCATGGCCAATGCCTATGCTGCTTTGCTGCGTGAGCGGGAGCAGTGCGACCTGGTGGTTTGTCTTTCTCATCTGGGCTTTCAGTATGCCGGGAAGCGGCTTTCGGACGTCGTTCTTGCAGAGAATAGCAAGGGTATAGACATCATTCTGGGTGGGGGTACCCATACCTTCCTTGAGTCGCCGTTTTTGGTTAAAAATGCCGATAATCAGGAAGTTGTGATACATCACGCCGGATGTGACGGCCTGCTCCTCGGACGGCTGGATGTTTACGTACAGGAAAAAGAGGGCGCGGAATGGACTGCCGGTCCGGGGTATCATGCAGGCGCTGCCCGGTTGGCCTGAAGCGCCTCCGGAGAGGCCTTTTCCCTTGGTTTTTAAGGGTTAAGGGGTTTGTTCGCATAAATGCAAAGGAGAATTAAATTTATAAATAATTGATTATAAATTTTTTGTGAAAAAAGTTCACGAAAACACATTGGGATGTCTGTTTTTGAAAGCGCTTCATATTAGATGAAAAAAAATTTAATAATTCTCCCCGCCGGGATTTTTTCCCTTGGAATTTTGTTGCATCTTTGTAATCCTGCCGTTAAATAATGGCAACTCGTGATTAGCCGGTTGAAGTTTTCTTCCGTTTCACCATTTTTCTAAAACTTACTGATACTCCTGCACTTACGCTAGGTGCTGTGTGATTTTTTTTGTTAACGGCGTAAGCCCAATATGAAGGAGAATGGTAAAGGACTATGACGTCGTATGGGACAACTGTCTGCAGACGATTCGCAAAAACGTCAACACGCAGAGCTTCAAGACCTGGTTTGAGCCGATCAGGCCAGTCCGGTTAGTGAACAACGCCTTGACCATACAGGTGCCCAACAAGTTCTTCTATGAATGGCTGGAGGAGCACTTCGTGACGTTGCTCAAGACCACCATTCGCAAAGAGTTGGGCGAAAGGGGGCGTTTGGAGTATCAGATCCTCATGCACGATCATAGCGCCAAAGAACAGCCCGCAGCGAAGCCCATCCAGAATGGGCTGCGCACGTCCTCCGTCGAAGCGGCCGTGATGGCCGGCCGCAGTGGTGGGAGCGCGCGCGCGGCTACCCAGCCGGAGACAGACCAGGCTTTGGAGCCGATGTTTATGGACACCGAGTCTATCAAAAACCCGTTCGTCATCCCTGGTATCCGCAAGACGCCCATTAAATCGCAGCTGAATCCCAACTACACCTTTGATAACTACATCGAAGGCGATTGCAACCGGCTTGCCCGTTCTGCCGGCCTGGCCGTGACCAAAAGGCCTGGGCAGACCTCCTTCAACCCGCTGTTCATTTTCGGAGAAACCGGCCTCGGCAAGACCCACCTCGCTCAGGCGATCGGCAACGCCGTCGTGGAACATTTCCCCGACAAGGTGGTGCTGTACGTATCCGCCGATAATTTTACCAATCAGATCATCGACGCGATCAAGAAGAATAACGTAACGGATTTCGTCAACTTCTACCAACTCATCGACGTGCTGATCGTCGACGACATTCAGTTTCTGGCCAACAAGCTCAAAATGCAGGAGATCTTCTTCCACATCTTCAACCAGCTACACCAGAGCGGCCGCCAGATCGTGCTCACCTCTGATCGCGCGCCGAAGATGATGGAAGGCATTGAAGACCGTCTGATCTCCCGGTTTAAATGGGGCCTCTCTGCCGACCTTCAGGCGCCGGATCTGGAGACCCGCATGGCCATCCTTGGCTACAAAACCATGCGCGAGGGCGTGGATATTCCCGCCGACGTCAGCGAGTTTATCTGCTACAACATCCGCAACAACATCCGCGAACTGGAAGGGGCTTTGGTATCCCTCATTGCCCAGTCGTCGCTCAACAACCGCGACATCGACCTTGACCTGGCCAAAGAGGTAGTCAAAAACTTCGTCACCGAGATGAGCAAGGAGATCACCGTGGAGTTCATCCAGAAGCTGGTGGCCGAGCACTTCAAGGTCGACGTATCCACGCTCCAGGGCAAAACCCGCAAGCGCTCTATCGTCATCGCGCGCCAGTTGTCCATGTACCTCGCCAAGAACCTCACCGACCGTTCCCTCAAAGGCATCGGCGATAATTTTGGCGGCCGCGACCACAGCACCGTGATCTACTCCTGCAAGACCGTCCAGGACCTCATGGAAACCGACACGTTCTTCAAAGACACCGTGGAAGAACTGGAAAAGAAGATCCGCTTGTCGCTGAACGAGAAGTAGGGTAGCCTCTACTTGGAATCAGATACATCCTTTACGCATCTGCACGAGAAATACCAATCAGGGGGTAGGCTATCTTTCAAGACTACCCCTTTCCTTTTTTGGAAACCGTATTTCCAGACCTGACTGCTGTCTGGATTGGACGTACTACTCCAATAACTGCCTGTTTCCCCACGATTGGCGAAAGCCTCCACGGGAGGCTGAAAACTTCCGCCCAAGCGCGCATTAAAGCCTGATTCACCCCCTTCGATCAGAAAATCATAGGCATATAGGTAATTCCTTTGAGGACAAACAAACCGGTAATCCTGTCCGCTTGGCTCAGGGTTGAGAAAAATCAGCATGTGGCATGACGGAAAAATGATTAAATTGCTTTGTAGAACAAAGAGACCATGGGAGATGCCGGGTTGAAGGGCATTTGTCATGGTTTTTTTGTAGACTTCAACCAGCTATACGCTGTGTAACCGCTATAAATTGGCGGCAATACAGGTGGATTTGGTTTATACACGCCATTAGTATGGCGGTAATACACAGAAACCAGGACGTATTCCTTCCATACTACTTCGGCAATCCAGATCAAATGGGAGTATTGACGCCATGAGATGGCGGTAATGCAATCGTTATGGGCAAGTTTAAATCACAGACATGCATAGCGTAACACGTTAATTTTGATGTTAAAATATATCATTCGCAAATTCTAAAAAAGAATGAAGAAAACAACCACAATCAGCATTATCAACTGGACTGCTCGCATTATCGGAACATTAATGGTTGCCTTTACTTTGTTCATTGGAATTGGTGAGATGCTTGAGGGGCAAAACAAGCCTGGCACAGGTCTCGACACTTATACAATAATAACATTTGCAGTTTGGGGTATAGGACTTGCTGGACTACTATTTGCCATGTGGAAACCAGGAACGGGAGGACTAATCTCATTGGTTAGTTTTATTGCATTTAATATTCTTGTTGCATTTCACCCTAATCCAGATTCAACCTACACCGCAGTGCTATTGTTATTCCTGCTACCCTCTATTTTATTTTTATTGGTTTGGTGGTTGAAAAACAACAAATAGAATATCTTTTAAGTACATGGAAACAACTACTTCAAGTTATGGAAAGAATGAAGACGTTTTTATGGCAATATGAAAGAAAACCAGCCCATAACAAGATATTGCCAAAAGCGGGGAGGACGTGCTACCATGAAAGTTCAGTGCTTAAACTTTAGTTTTTCAAATCAACAGTAGTACTGAAATGCCCCGCCTTCGGCAATACCCAAAACGTTTCGGGCAATTAGGAATTTTAAGAAATTTGCTGCTAAAGGACTATAAGTTCATGAAAAAAACCCTCAAATAACCTGACTTTTGCTTTGAGGATTTATAAGAGGCAAAATTATTTTGAGAGCTCAGTGGAGCGCGCAACAATAGCTTCAACAAACAGGGCTTCGAATCCGCTTCGTCACGTCGTTTAGCCCGCCGTTAACTTCATGTCAGAAAAAGCTTTCAAATTATGATTTTATAAAAACAAAACGGAAAAATGAAAAAAAGTTCAATATTCATCTCGCTGTTCATTTTATCCCCCTTGGGAATTCAGGCGCAAAAGCTGAATATTAAAACATCTATGGAAGTCCCGGATCCTAAAAATCCCGAACTCGAAAGCCTTGTTGCAGCAACGGGTAATTCCCAGACAAAAAATGGAATTTACATCCCATTTCAGGTGGAACTGAATAGTAAATCCATGCCGACAGGTTATGCTTATAAAAAAGCAGAATTAGAACGCATAAATGAATACGATGTTGTATTGCTTTTTGTGCCAAAAGTAAATGTTTCTTCAATGATGATTGGCAACCGCAAAGTAATTAAAGACGATAATGAGAATAATTTGATTAACGAACCATTACTTGATGGCGTCTGGAAAGAAATGACCGTTTTAAAGAAACTGAAAACAAATAATGAATTTCGAATTTTTTTTGCCGAAAGTTGCGGATTGAACGATAATTCATTTATCAATGCCATTTCATTAGCCGCATCAGGCGATAACTATATTTTCGGGAAGACCTGGCTGGATTTTGACGTCCTTATTTTGGCTTTGAAAAATAAAGATGAATTTAGGATTAAGTCCGCTCGTTTGCTTGGCAGGCTAAAAGACAAGCGGGCTCTTGGTCCCTTGATTTACGCCTTGCCATACAGGGAAGGCCATGATTGGGTCGCGGACGCCCTCAATAAAATTGACCCAAACTGGATGTCATCGGAGACTTTTAAGAAAGCTGCCCCTGTATTCATTAATGCACTAAAAGAGGAACAATGTTTCAAATACGCCCTGGAATCGCTTTATAAGATAGATGCCCAGTGGATGTGTTCCCAGGCCGCCAAAGACGCGGTTCCATCATTCGTAACCTTGCTCAAAGAAGGAAAGAGCAATGTTCGCTGTAATATGGCCAAGACACTTGGACTTATCAAAGATCCAAGCGCTTTGGAACCACTAATTGCGGAGATGAAGCATAAAGATTGCTATGACGAGGTAAAAAAGGCAATAGAAACAACCGATCCAAATTGGATGGACAGTCAAGCTGCCAGAAATGCCCTCCCCATGTTTATTGAAATGCTAAATGATGCAGACAGGAATGTCAGGCTAGAGGCAGCAAAAGCATTAGAAGGCATCAAGGATAAACGAGCCATACCAGCTCTGAGCGATGTATTGCAGCGTGAAGATGGGTTTATCTATGTTAAAAATATAGCTGCAATGGCTCTTGGGGAATTCCATTGCAGGGAAACGATTGATCCTTTGATTCAGTCATTCAAAAGCTCTAACAGTAAAGATTTTTGCGATCTGGTGACAAAGATTCTTATAAACCTGGATGACAGTCTTACTATTGAACCACTAATAGCTGCCTTGAAAGATGAGAATATTATAATACGGATAAGGGCAGCCTGGATATTAGGCGATAAAAAAGAGATCCGGTCAGTGGAGCCCCTGATCATGGCATTAAAGGATAAATATCTTTATGATTTAACACCATCCCTTACCAAGATTAAGCCCAATTGGATCCAGATGGAATCAGCGAAGGAGATTATACCCAAGTTTTTAACATCACTAACAAGTGAATCTCCCAATATCCGGGAAAATACCATCCAAGTTCTCAGAACAAATAAGTATACACCCGCCGTTGAATCTGTTATACATGCCCTCAATGACGAATTCGAAAGTGTTCGAAGGGAAGCGGCCAATGCGCTGGGGATCTTTGGGGATTCCCGTGCTGTTGAGCCCTTAATCCAAGCATTAGAGGATAAAAAAGCGTCAGTCCGTTTAGAGGCAATTTGGGCATTAGGCCTGTTAAAAGACAAAAGGGCGGTTAAACCCCTTACAAAATTCCTCAAAACCGATGATCCATTTACCCGTTCAAGAGCTGCTGAGGCTTTAGAAAAGATAACAGGAAAATCAAACCTTGAAGAATAGGCTTAATAACAGATCAGACATGCGCGCCTCGCAGAAGAAAACGACCTGATAGGGGAGATCTTCCTGACCGACTTCAACGACGAGGAGAAACCCGGACGGGAGAAAGAGAGGGTGGACCTCCTCCCGGTGCTCATAGGGACCCTCCCGATTCCATCGGGATGCGCTACCGGGTTGCGCACCACCAAAAGAAAAAGCCACCGCGCAAATTTCATTACGGGTGGCTTTTTGTGTCTTCGTCGGGGCACCAGGATTCGAACCTGGGACCCCCTGCTCCCAAAGCAGGGGGTCTATTGTTTTTCATTGTTCTTCATTATCTTAACCTTCTTCATAAACTGCTGAAAAACAAGTATTTTTTAAGTAATTTATTTTTCATTGCTCTTGATTGTTTTTCGATTTTGTGTTACGTTTGTGTTACGTTTTAAATCATGGCTTATGGCTGAAGCAGTTTTATACCTCTACGCCAGTCCCTCCAAACAACATATAGGAGGAACCTTTCCCATCGTGGTCAAGGTAACACATGAACGGAAAAGGAAATACTTTAAGACGGGTTTCCATTGTTCCCCTGAGCAGTGGGACAAGGAAGCAGGCAGGCTGAATAAGAAATTCAAGGGGTTTAAGGACGATAACGAAAGGCTTGTCACTATCGAACAGAAAGCGAAAAGGATCATTAACAAATTCATGTTCGAGGAGCGGCCCTTTACCTTCGAAGAGTTTGATCTGGAATTTTTGCAAAAGAACGACAAAGCCCTGGTTGGCCCCTACTTTCAGGAGTGGATCGACAAGTTTGAAAAAGAGAACCGCATCGGGAACGCGTATATATACACAGAGACCCTCAGTTCCTTGAGGAAATTTCGCAAAGGAGTGAACAGTTTAAAACTGCAAACCATTGATTATAAATTTCTTTCCAATTTCGAACACTTCCTTCGCTCTGAGCACCACCTCAAGGATACCAGCATAAGCGTTCGGATGCGGACCTTGCGATCTGTATTCAACAAAGCGATCAAGGAAGGTATCGTAAAACGGGAATTTTATCCTTTTGATAAATACCAGCTATCCAAACACCTGAACACGACGACTTCAAAACGCGCCATCAGCAAAGACTACATACAAAAAATGGAAACCTTAAGTCTCCCCTTTGGTACCGCATTATGTTTTGCCCGGGATATTTTTCTGTTCAGTTACTATACCCGGGGGATAAATTTTGCAGACATCGCTAATTTGAAAGCAGAAAATTTTCATGATAGGCACCTTTCTTATTTTCGCAAAAAAACCAAAAAACCGTTCAATATTGGATTACACGAAAAGGCCATAGCAATCCTCTCCCTTTACCACGAGCACAAGAATAGAGCGGGCGACTACTGTTTCCCCGTTTTTGATGATCGAATCCATAGGACGGAAGTCCAGAAAACCCATCGCAGGAAGACCGTCAACAAGGAAATCAATAAAAACCTGAAAGCAATCGCCGAAATGATCGGGCTCGAAGGCGTAAAGCTCACCACCTACGTGGCCCGCCACACCTATGCGAACGTGCTGAAGCAATCTGGTACGGATATATCCAGGATTTCCCAGGCGCTGGGCCACCAAACCGAAAAGACCACCCAGATTTACCTTCAATCTTTCGGGGAAGATGAACTTACGGAAATTGACCAGAGGGTGTTGTAGGTACATGTCCTTTTTTGTAAATGCTTCTTTTTCAATGCTTATGAATCATTTCAGCCCATTCGAGGCAAATTTCATCCAAAATAAAATACTGAATACCGTATCTTTATGGAGAGCGCTTCATTAAAAACTGCCTGGGGAACGAGGGTTAATATTTTGCCCCTCGCTTTCATTGCGTTTGGTTTCCTTATTTTTGTTACCTACTTCGGCGCAGAAGCCCTTACCCCATACGGTCGTTCGCAACCTTTCCGTTTGGAAATGGCCAAAAAAAGCGGCAAAAATGGAAAGCACGCCAATCTGAAAGCGCGGGAAAAAGCCGCAGAGGAATACGAAAAGATCAAAGCTGAATACCTTGAAAAACTGAGACAGCCTAACAAATCAGCCCAGGATAAGAAGAACCTGGCGAAACTTCGAAAGAAGCTGGAACGTTTGAGAAAGAAAAAGGACTTTACCGGAGAGAACCACTCCCAAAACAAAAAAGGAAACTGATATGGCCATCTATACCTTCATCACCGATTTCAAGGGCGGGACGTACATCAGTCAGCACCATGGCAGAGACTTGCGCGAAGCCTGTACGCAATGGAGGGACGGTATCCTTTCCCGGGGGCATATCCAACTTCTGGACGCAAAAGCGTTTGGGCAAGCCTTCGCAACGGATTTTGAGGAGCTACCTCCAGTCGCCATCGAGGGGCTTACCCATGTTTGGACATTCCAACTTCTGATAGAGGAAGATATGCTGGACGTACACATCGTACAAACGGAAGAAGCTGGAGAGGCAGCGCCAAATCAGGTCCAAATGGAAAGGACTTCTTACCATTAAAAAGAAAATCTTCTTCTAGGTCCACGTATGGACTATCCAATACCCAACTCATGCTAAGCAAGGGGACGTTTTTGGCCCACCCTATCTCCTTTAGCGATCCCCGCTCCGTGCGGTTCCCCTGCTCCGTGGGCTTCGCTACCGCTCGCCTTCTCCGCAGGGCTACCGCACTTCGCTTTCCTTTTTGCTCACAGGAATGCTGGAAGGGGCTAACCAACTTTACCCCGTGAAATAATTCTTGAGTCTGTTTTGAAGATACCTTTTCCCATAAGTCGTTTTGAGATACTGCTCTCCATGGGTTGCGTCTTGCTGATTTATACACCCTTCAAAATAGATGAGTTGCAAGGGACGTCTGTGTTTGGTTGACAGTACTTCGCCCCTTTGATGACTTTCCAACCTTTTTTTTAAATCGGACGTATAACCTGTATAAAGCTTTCTATCTGCCTCACTTTTTAAAACATACACGTAGAAAAACATAGCTTCAAAGGTTTATTTCACGGGGTGAACTAGAGGGACAAAGCGAGGCGGAAGCCGATGTAGGTGCCGTAGAGGATCAATGGCCCGTAATAGTCGCGGCCCGCAGCGCGGCAAGAATGCCCGAAGTTGAAGCAATTTCCGCCGCGTGGCACGTGGGAAACGCCTTGGTCCCTATCCACCCAGGCAGAGCCATCTGTTGGCGCACCTTGGTAGCTATCGTGCCATTGGTCCTCGCACCACTCCCACACATTCCCGCTCATGTCGTAGATTCCCAATTCATTGGGGTATAACAGGCCAACTTCATGCGTTTCTCCGCCGCTGTTCTCATCATACCATCCTACCTGTTTCAATCGGTCACTCCCGGCATATTTGTACCCCTCGCTGTACTTCCCACCACGAGCAGCGTATTCCCATTCCGCTTCTGTCGGCAAGCGAAAACCGCCTGACTTTGGATTCAAAAATACTGGGCCTTTGTTTGAAAGAGGTCCTGCAAGGGAGTATGCTTTTGTAAATTGTTCATCGGAATAATAACAAACAGTCAACCCCAACTCACGGCTCAGTCGATTGCAATACGCTATCGCGTTGTACCAGCTTACCTGTTCCACAGGGCGGTTGGGCCCTGGAAATCTTGAAGGGTTATCTCCAATAACCGCCTCCCACAACGCTTGGGTGACTTGGAACTCTCCCATGTAAAACGAGGGAACTTGCACTTCGTGATCGGGTCGCTCCGAATCACGGGCATCGGGAGTACCTTTGGGGCTGCCCATGCGGAAGGTGCCGGCTTCTACCAGAATGAGGTCGAAGGCCAAGCCAGAAGAAAGGGTTTCGGTGCGTTTTTGCATATTTTTCCTTTGGATCATTCATTTTGAAATAGGGAGGGGAATGCCGCCCGCACCCCCTGACCCCCTAAAGGGGGAACCGCCACCCGCACGCCTAAATCAAACAGCTTTTTACCTCATTATCAGCAACTTAATTCTTCCAAAACTACCACCACTGTTCAGCCTCCCCCTTTAGGGGGTTGGGGGCCTCACAGGAATGCCGGAAGGGCTATCCAACTTTACCCCGTGAAATAATTCTCATTTCCAGAGCGATTAGTAAGTTCAACATCTATTTCACGGGGTGAACTAGAGGGACAAAGCGAGGCGGAAGCCGAGGTCGTAGTTGCGGTACCCCGGGACGCTGCCGTTGCGGTACGCGGCGCGGCAGAACTGGGCGAAGAGGTACCAGCTGCCGCCGCGATACACGTGGAAAACGCCCTTTGCACGATCTATCCACGCAGAACCATTCTCTGGTGCGCCTAAATAATTACTGTGCCATTGGTCCTCGCACCACTCCCACACATTGCCGCTCATGTCATATAGCCCCAATTCATTGGGGTATAACAGGCCCGCCTCATGCGTTTTGCTGCCACTGTTCTCCCTATACCATCCTACCTGCTTCAATCGGTCGCTCCCTGCATATTTGTAGCCCTCGGTGTACTTCCCACCACGAGCAGCGTATTCCCATTCCGCTTCCGAGGGCAATCGAAAACCAACTGCCTTGGGTTTGAAATAAACGGGGCCTTCATTTTTAAGCGAACCTGAAATAGAATAGGGCATTTTGAATCCCGAATCGGAATAGTAGCAAAAAGGTAAGCCCAACTCTTGGCTCAGTCGGTTGCAAAACGCTACCGCATCGTACCAACTCACTTGCTCCACAGGACGGTTGGGTCCTTTAAACCTTGAAGGGTTATCTCCCCTAACCGCCTCCCAAAGTGTCCGGGTGACGGGATATTGTCCCATGTAAAAAGAGGGGACCTGCACATCATGGTCCGGATATTCATTATTATTTGCTTCAGGCGTGCCTACATGGCTGCCCATACAAAAGGTATCGCCTTCTACCAGAATGAGGTTGAAGGAGAGACCGGCGGGGAGGGTTAGGTTGCGGATGGATTCAAGCAAACTCATAAAACTCTTTTAATCCCATTTACCACATCTTTCCAAGCCTCGTCCTTTTTTTCATAGGCTGAAATAGGCTTGCCTTTTTGAGGCAAAGCATTCAATTTTCCCAATTTCGTATCCTCCCAATCACAATGTTCCAAAATCAGGGGGATTACCCGCGCCTCTCCGCAGTTATGACGGTTGACGGCTGTCTCTATTTCGATATCCCAAATGTAATCAGTGTTTAAAGCTGCACTGCTCAACAAAAAGATGATTATTTCCGCCTCCCGTAGTTCTTTTTTTATTTTCTCGTCCCATTCTTCTCCTGGAAGAACTTGCTCGTCATGCCAAGGTTCAATTTTTTCATTCCTCCTTAATGTTGCCAGATGTTTAAATAACTCTTTCAAAGATTCTTCGTCATGTTTAGAATAGGAAAAAAATATTTTTTTGGGCCTACCGCTACTTGGAGGATCCAATATGATAACTCTCTCCTCGGGGCCTACCAGTACTTCTCCCAGTAGTTCCAAAACAGAAACATCCAGCAAGCTTTCCCGACAACGTTCAGTAGAAATGCCCTTTGCCTTCAGTTTTTCCAGGTGGCTTAAATCAAAAAAATAGGGGTTTTCTGAAACTCCACATTCACGGCAGCAGCAAGGAATTTTCTCTTCAAATCGCAAGGAGGGAAATGACCGCTTGTGGATATGATCCAATTGCTGCCTGATATCACGAAGTAGGTACCGCCGGTCCTCCTGGTTGAGGCTCCCGCTTACCTCAATTTTAATTAATTTTAACCCAGACTTTACTTCCTCCGTTTCCTGCACCAAAGCGCGGCATCCATCCTTTGCGACTACCATTCCTTTTTCCCAAACCACTTTTTTAGCTGCTTGGGACTCCAATTCTTCATTTAGCCTCACAATCAAGCGACCAATGATCCCTTTAGGCATAAATGGATATTGGTAAGCGTATCGCAATTTCACATCTTCTGGAATCCATTCAAAATTTTCAGGAGGTAACTCAGGCAAAAGTTGGGGCGCAATGTATATCTCCTTCGCGTTTTCATGAGCCCGAAAACAAACCTCAAGGTTGTTTTTTAGCATCAAATTTAAAAGATGGCTTTGTTCGTTAACTTTGTAGCCCCAATGAGTTAGTACCGAATTTAACTGCGCCTGATTAAAGCGCCCTTGATTTGATACCACGACATTGTCCTTCAATACTCTATGGACGGCATTTACGGCCCATTCCGGATTCAATACAATAAAGTCTCTTAATGAAACATCCTCTTGAAAATGCACTAATATGCCCAAATCATGCAGCAATTGGCTTAAATCTGTCATTTGCACTTCATCTTCTTTTCCTATTCCACAATCGGTGCAAATCGATTTGTATAATTCAAAATCAATATAGTTTTTTTGTTTTCCTAAAACTTGAAGCCTTTCTCTTACTTTATCCCATTTGACAGGTATCCTTAATGGCAAGTGTTTGATTTTGTGGCATAGAATATCCTGAATTGCGCCGTTAAGTCCTTTAAGGCGATAGTCCTTTTCAGCAAAATCCAGATCATACCTAATGACCTCTAACCTGGGGAAATCGTTATTTATGGTATTTTGATCGTATGGCGCTTTTACGCTTTTATTTCCCCTCTCGTTAATAATAACTAGAACAGGAAGAAGAGAGGTTTGATCTGGTTCGGTGCCGAGGAGATCGATGATTTTTAACCAGTATGCAAAATTGGATACTTCTCTTCTTCCATCTGCAAGGAGGACATAAAAAGATCTGCGGGAAAGAAAAAACTGGTGGGTCATATATTGAATTTGCTGCCCGCCAAAGTCCCAAAGATTGACCATAAAAGGAACCTCAGGATGATCCAAGTGGGAAAATTTCCATCCTTCCTTTACGTTTATTCCTATTGTGCTAGGTTGTGCTTCCTCGGGCAAAGGAACAGGATGATCCAAATCCTGCAACTTATTCCACAAAGTGGTCTTTCCCGTCCCCCCTTCCCCCACTATCAGCATTTTCACCTCGTACACTTCCCGCACGCCCTGTTCCGCCAATTCTCTCAAAAACCGAAGGACTGCTGCTTTCCCTTGCTGCATGACCTCCTTCGGAGGCGAACTCAACGGGTTATCCTCTAAAACAAGCTCTTCCAACTTGTCCATGCCAGGCAAAAGCTCAAAATTGGCGAGTTGATTTTCGCTCAGATCCAGGCGTTTCAATGCGGTCATTCCCCTAGAGAGTTGAAAAACTGTCAGTTCATTCCCGCTCAGGTTCAACGCCTGCAAATCCCCAGGCTGAAAATCCGGAGATTGGCTTATTTCCTGCCATTGCGTATCCGTAAGCCCTGTTTGGGCCAAATTAAGGCCAATCAGCCTGCCTTGGCGCATCAGATATTTGGGCTTGTTGTCCTTGACGCGCATTAAGCCGATCAAGGGATCAACAGCCTTCTCCTGGTCAGAAGGCGTATACTCCACCAGATTTGGAAAAAGGCGCTGTAAGGTTTTCAGAATGGGCTTAGATGATTCCATAATACTATCTTATTTTACTTATCAAGTTATTTAAAATGAGGGGGGCAGATTACACCCCGATTGGTCTATGCATTTCCTTTTTGATTTTTGCCAGCACTTCATCCATTTTCCGCAACACGTCCTCATTGGTGAAACGAATTTCCCGCACGCCCAATTCCCTCAAATATTCTGTTCGAAGCGCGTCGTACTCCTGCTGGGCCTCGTCCAAATGGTACCCGCCATCAATTTCGATAGCTAGTTTTTTTTCATGACAGTAAAAATCCAAAATAAACCGTCCAAATGGGTGCTGTCTCCTGAATTTAGTTCCCAGCTTTTTGCCTGATAACACCTCCCAAAGCGCCGCCTCCGCTGCCGTAGGTTCGTACCGCATCCTTTTGGCAAACTGAAACACCCACCGGGTAGCTCCCTGAAACATGTTGGGCTTGTCTTCTTTTTCGCTCATCATCAAAAACTTAATTCTTCCAAAACCAACCCGCACCCCCTGACCCCCTAAAGGGGGAACCGCCACCCGCATGCCTCAATCAAACAGCTTTTTACCTCATTATCAGCAACTTAATCCTTCCAAAACCACCACCACTCTCGAGCCTCCCCCTTTAGGGGGTTGGGGGGCTCACAGGAATGCTGGAAGGGCTAACCAACTGACTCTACTAGAGGGACAAAGCGAGGCGGAAGCCGTAGTAGTAGATGCGGCGGTACCCCGGATCGTAGGAGTAGCGGGACGCGACGCGGCAGTACTGCGCGCTGCCGCTCCAGCTACCGCCGCGCCGCACGCGGGAAGCGCCCTTGTTTGGTCCCTTTGGATCAACTTCGAGCCCTTTTGATTCGCACTCTTTATAATAATTGGAATCATACCAATCTTCGCACCACTCCCTTACATTGCCGCTCATGTCGTATAGACCCAGTTCATTGGGGTATAACAGACCTACTTCATGCGTTTCATCCCCACTATTCTCACCATACCATCCCACCTGCTTCAATCGGTCGCTGCCCCCATATTTGTACCCCTCGCTATACTTCCCGCCGCGAGCAGCGAACTCCCATTCCGCCTCCGTGGGCAATCGAAATCCGCCTGCCTTGGGATTGAAATAAACTGGTCCGGAATTGGGAAGAGGTCCTTCCAAAGCGTATGTTTTTGTGAATCGTTCATCAGCGTAATAACAAGGCGACAACTCCAAATCCCGGCTCAGTCGGTTGCAAAACGCTACCGCATCGTACCAACTCACTTTCTCCACAGGGCGATTGGCCCCTAGAAAATTGGATGGGTTGTTTCCCATGATTGTTTCCCATAGCGTTTGGGTCACAGGGTATTGGCCAATAAAAAAAGAGGAAACCCGAACATCGTGATCCGGATGCTCGTCGCTATCAGAGTCTGGAGTGCCTTCGGGGCTGCCCATGCGGAATGTATCGCCTTCTACCCGAATGAGGTCGAAGGCCAAGCCGGAAGGGAGGGTTTCGGTGCGTTTTTGCATATTTTTCCCTTGGGTCGTTTTTCTTCCGGAAGTTAAGGAAAATTACCTGATTGGAGTAATCCGCTGAGAAGCGGATCAAACGCAATTTCTTACCGCTCGTCCAAGGTATTATGTCCCAAACCAACATGGAATCCTATAAAAAAGAATATCTTTATTCAACAAAAAACAGACCTTCTATGAGCGAAGAAAGCTTCCACAAGGAGATCGAATTGATCCAGAACGTGATCAACCGCATGGCGCAGAATTCCTTCTTGATCAAAGGCTGGGGCATTTCCCTGGTAGCTATCGTACTTGCGCTCACCCAGGAAGAGATCTTCCATGCCCAAAACGGAACGATCGTCCTTATTCTCGTAGGCGTACTGATCTTCTCCTTTTGGTACCTCGACGCCTACTTCCTTCGTCTGGAGCGCCTTTTCCGAAAACACTATGAGTTCGTTATCCGCCACCGGGAGGATTCCAATAGACTGGCATTTGATCTCAATGTCACCCCTTATCTTAAAGAGGTAGATGGCATCTATCGGATCATGTTCTCCATTTCCCTGCGCCCGTTTTACGGAATACCCTTTCTGATGGTCCTTGGGCTGCTGCTATACCAGTGGTTGGGGTAAGGTGGGGGAAGGGGGGGCTAAGAGGTATACTTACGTTCTTCAATGCCCTGTTTTTTTGAGGTACTCAATATCTTTCAACGCATCCTTCGCCTCGCGTTTATCATGGATATCCCTGCCTTCAGGAGGGGTCTTTTCAAAAAGCGCTAAGGCTTTTAGCAAATCTGGTTTTGCCTGGATCAGAAGGCCCAAATGATACTTTGCAAGCCCTCGGATGTAGTATAACCGGTAATAATCTCTGTTTTCGTCTTCTAATCGGCCCGTTAACTCGATGATCTTTTCTAAATCAATGTTGGCTTTTTCTTTGAAGTACCTCTTGGATTCTGGACGCGTTGAGTCATTTGTTTCTACCTGAATAAAGGAAACAGCCCTGTTTAGCAATACCGTATAATTATCAGGATCATTTTTCAGGCAGGTATCGTAATGACTAATGGACTGCTCCATCATGGTTAGCCGAGCATACCCGATGCCCAATAAGTTATACGCTTCCAAATTTCCAGGATCAAGACTTTTTGCTCTTTTTGCAAATTCAACCTGCTTTTCATAGTTATTTTTTCTCCACTCCACTGAAGCCATAATTACATACGTTTCCGCAATATTCGAATTTTTGGCACGCACTTTTTCGCATAAATCCATAGAACGGGAGTATTCACCTGCTCGGTAGGCCAGTTCTGCTTCATTAAGCAGTTGCAACATCTCCTCAGATACTTCTTCCTGAAAAAAAGGTACCAGGTACTCCTCGGTTGGCGTAGGTTCGTCAGAGGAATTTACAGTAATGGATGTTTCTGCATTGTGGCTTTGTGCTTCTTGTAGAGTATATGTGTAATCGTGGAACTTAGTTCCGCTGACGTTTACCACCATTTCGGTTTTCCTCTGAATATCTGCAAAGGCTTCTAAAAAAGGATCAACCAGCGTTTTTTCGGTGGTCAGGATCATATTCTCCAGGTTATTGTTTTCCGCATTTCTTGTCCAATTGTAGGAGCCAGTGAATAGCAACCGTTGGTCAATAATGCAAAATTTGTGGTGCATCAAATGCGGGTAACGGGATACGCGGATTACCCCACCCGCTTCGATCAAATTTTGAAATGACACTTCAGGGTTGCTAAAGTTGATCCGATCATCCGATAAAATGATTTCGACCGCTACTCCAGCTTGTTTACGCTCCAGAAGCAGGTTGAATAATTTTGGATTAGTCAGCCAACAAACTGCAGCTTTAATTTCCTGTCTTGCGCTTCCCAAGTTGATCAGGAGATATTTTTCAAAGTCGGAAAAGATTACTTTTAGCATATCTTAACAGTTTAAATCCAACCTGTTGTTGGAGAGAACCTGCAAAATTTCTCCCCCAAAAAATAAAGAATTGGCACGTGCGACAATTCAAGATAATCCACTTCCGCGAAATGGCAATCCCCAAAATTCATCCCCATAAGAAGCAAAAAAGGCAAACAGTCATGTTCGAACAAAAACAGGAGCCTCTCAAAAATAACGAAGTCAACTTTTGAAAACCAAAAGGAAAAACCCTGAACAAGATAGAAACGACAACCCCGTTTGGACCGGTTATAACATCATATGCCTTAATATGCGGACAATTCAATGAAAGGTACAAAATTTTTAGTGAAACTGCCATTAGTCTTGTTGTATCAATAGGTATAACCAGGAAACACAAAAATCAGCCTGTTTGCCGAAACCTTTGCCTATTTGGACCAGAGCAAAGAGTATGCGGCTCATAATTTCCTGCTCGCTTTTTCAGATGCTGACAAAAATCAGCACATAGCATGACGGGCATCATCATGCTTTTTACTAGAAAAAAGATAAAATTACTTTTTGAAACAAAGAGGCTGTGAGAGATGCTGGATGAAGGGCGTTTGTCATGGCCTTTTATATTTGGGGAGTAATGTACTATACCCAGATCCCGATAAAAGGAAAGGGTGAGACAAGATCAAAAGCTCCCTGAATGATTTTAAGCTATGAGTCGTTGGGATATATTTAGAAGCGGTAAACCCTCATTTAGGGTTTACTTTGTCGAAAAAAGTAAACCCGCAATATTTCGCATATACATAGTCGGACTAAGTGAGGGTGAAATGCGGCAAATTGGTAAGGATTCCCGGTAGATAAGTGGTATAGACGCAATCCCAGGCAATAAAGTAAGGGGAAAATATTTCGGGTTTTGCTTTGTGGGGATTGCTGTAATACGATAGTTATGGCAAATAGTAAAAAAACGATACGACCGTGATATTTGATATAAATAAAGACAAATACGAAATAAAAAGAAGGAAAGGAATCAAACTTTCGATAATCGGATGGAAAGAAGAAGATTTTCAAAAAATGATGTATGAAAATCTTGATGTTCTACTTCCAGAAGACGAGTTGCTACTAATAATGCAATCTAGAAAATGGCAAGAAGAACCCGACTTGATGGCAATTGACAAAAACGGAGACCTTTATGTCTTTGAACTCAAAGCATGGGAGTCTCAAAAAAGTAACCTGTTACAAGTTTTGAGATACGGACAAATTTTCGGACAGAGCACTTATGCAGACTTAAATGAACTCTATTTAAAGTTTTTTCCAAGCAGTAATAGTTTGTTAAGCTCGTTAAATGAAAAATTTAATTCACAACTGACAGAGAAAGACATTAACAAAAAACAAAGGTTCATTTTAATAACAAATGGTCTTGATTTCAAAACTAGAGCAACAATTAAGTATTGGGCCGAACAAGGAGTCAGTATTTCGAGTTGGATTTACAAAGTATATAAAGTTGACAACCAAATACTATTGGACTTTGAAACTTACCGAAAAGAATCCAATCCTTACGAAGATATAGACGAAGGATACTACATTTTAAACACAAATATTCAAGGTGGCGAAGAAGATGAAACTGATATGCTGGCTAATCAAAAAGCAGCAGCCTACTTTGAACCATGGAAATACAAAATTGAACAAATCAAAAAAGGTGATAGGGTTTTTCTTTATAGGTCAGGAGTTGGAATTATTGCAAAGGGAATTGGGTCAGGGGTAATTGACAAACTTCCTTATCGGGGAGAAGAAAAATGGACAAATGAAGAATATTCAACGAAGCTGACAAAATTCAAAAAACTATCAAAGCCTATCAAAGCATCAGAGATAAAGAAAATGTCAGAAGTGAACTACGTTTTTATGCAGACAATGTTCTCGATTGACAAAGAAACAGGAGAAAAACTATGGAAGACCGAGTAAGAACTACTTGCTATAACAAAGTGTAAATGCCATAAGGGTTTCAGATATGTATGCGAAGGTCAGAAGTCCACTTAATCTTTTCGTGTATCTTGATAGTGAATCACCCGCAATCCTTTATGGCGCTTACACTCGACAGTTCCCTGAAACTTAAAGATACAATTTAATCCCATATGGAAGATAACTTAAACGATCATACTGAAAAGATTTCAGCAGTTGAGCAAAATTCAACCATTGAATCTGATGAAACAGATATAGTAAGTCAAATTATTCCTTTCTTTAATAAGAGAGAAGCAGACTTATTAAAAGAAATCAAGAAGTATAATGAAGTTGAAGGGTTACTCCTTCGAGGAGAATATAGAAAAAATAGAGAAAGAAATTTTGGCTTCTTTATCAACGTACATCATTCAGATGGCAAAATAATATATTATCCATTCTTAGATAGTGCGATAAGAAAAATATTTATTGCACCGAACAATCTTCTAAATGGAAATACTTATTCATTTGAGGTAAAAATTGCAAGACGGCAAGAGAGAGAAGCGCAAGCAAACCCTTTCTTACTGGAAGCCAAAACCGAAAATATAAAGGAAGCAATCAAGTTGTCAGAACTTGAATTAGAACTAACAAAATCAGAACTTAAATTAAGAAAGATTGAGAAAGAAATCCAAGAAAATGAGATAGACCTTGAAAAAAAGAAAATTGAAGTTGATGAACAGTTAGAAAAATCACTATCAGCATCAAGCAAGATAATTGAATATTACGATGAAACTATTAATTATAAATTTGAAGAAATTCAAGAAAAAGAAGTTACAATAAAGAACTTGGAGGATCAAATAACAGGAATTAAAATTCAACTCTCAGAATATTTAAATTACAAATATGTAATGGAGACTACCATAAATTTGTTGCGTCAAAAAATTGAAGTTTGCAAAAATCTGGAATTTATATCTGATCAAGATGTAAAAAGGTATTTAGATGTTTTAAAAACAACGAATTTTGAAATTGGAGAAAATTACCTTGACTTTGAAAAGGATTTATTAGCAAATTTTCCAAAGTTGGTAACGCACATTCAGAATTATCTGTATCATAAAAAAAACTTGATTTATACAGAATTCCAGATAAAAAATTTCTTGAGCCTCTTAATGACAAATGACTTGATAATCTTAAGCGGATTATCAGGTTCAGGAAAAACTCAAATTGTCAAATCATTTGCTGAGGTCTTAGGCGGAATTGCTAAAATTATACCTGTAAAACCCAACTGGACAAGTTCTGATGACCTGTTAGGGTACTATAATCCAATTCAATCTTCCTTTTTACCTACTCCGTTCACAGAGGCAATCGCAGATGCAATCCAAAATCCCCATCAAATCTACCTTATCTGCCTTGATGAAATGAATTTAGCGAGAGCGGAGTATTATTTTGCTGATTTCCTTTCAAAAATGGAAGAGCGAACTGAACAACCAGAAATCGAGTTATATGCAAAACATGAAGAGGAATTGTTCATTTCGGAGTTTAAAACTTTGCTAACACTTATTGAAAGTGCGACTGGCGAAAAAATGATTTCATCATGGCAAGAATTTTTAGAAACTGATAGTATTCGTAATCGCTTCTTTGAATTGCTTGGAAATACAGAAAAAGAAACCTTGCTTCAAATTCATTCAAAAATGAAACGAAGGCTACTGGATATTTTGAAATTTCCAGCGACAATAAAAATACCGAATAATTTGCGGTTTATAGGCGCAATAAACGTAGATGAAACGACTCACTACTTTTCACCCAAAATACTTGACCGAGTTCATATTGTAAAATTTGAAAACCCTTTGCTAATTGAAGATATAGTTACAACTTACATGGAAAAATCGAATTATAAAGTCGAATTGAAACCAGTATATTTTAATCCTAAGTATTTGGGTGACAGAGAGGAACTGCCGTCGCTGTCAAGTAATCAATTTATTACTACTAACCTAAAAGAACTTAATAAAGAGTTTTTACTACCATTATCAATTGATTTTGGTGTAAGGTCTATGCGTCAATCTATAAACTATGCGAATCAATTTTCCAGAGTTTCAGAGTTGGACACAGAGGGCGATGCTTTGTTGAATGAAGTTTGCGCATTAAATGCCATAATCAATCAAAAAATATTACCTCGATTTATCTTTGATGGGAGCGAAAAGTTAAAAAACGGTGAAGTCAAAACTGATTTTCTTGATAAATTAGCAACTTACATCCAAGAAAAGATTTCGCCTATCTACGACTATGAACTTGGGAATTTTGAAGTGGGGTACTATTCAGACGATTACTTGCGAAATATGATTACTAATGCTAAACTTAACAATGATCAAGTTAATTTTTATGCTTAATCTATGCCACAACGATTTGACTTATATTTGGTAAGTGTTGAGTGGGAAAGTGAAAATCGTATTCGAAATTTCATTCCTTCCACCTGTCCCCTTGAACCATCAGAGTTTAGTGGAAATATTTTTCATTACGATACATTGATTTACAATAAAGTTAAAGAAGATTATTATCAAGTTGCTATTAAAACCAAAGAGTACCCTAAAATACATTTAGATGAAACCACTTTAGATAGTTCCTTATTCCTTATTCCTGGCACAGATTTTTGGATTATCAAAGGCGAGTGGTCTACAAGTGCCAATAATAAAAAGTATCATCATTGCCCAAGCATAAACACAGTTGGGAAATTGCTTTTAAGCATTGATGGAATAAAGATTGAAATTGATGTTAACCCAAATATTGATGGTTTCAACTTCGATAGCTTAAAGAATGATTTTGAGGGAGAATTTTGGAATTTACTTACTTCTAACAGTTCCAAAGCAAAGACACAAACAACGGAGGTTAGATTTGGAGATAAGGTATTTCGCTTTGCCGAAAGTCAATCGATAATTACTTTTATTAATGAATTTTCGAAAATAGCAAAGAACCCTAAACGAGAATTAAAACACGCCGTTAGTGACTTGCCATTTGATAAGGTAAAACCAATTTCATCGACATTTCAGAAGTTGGCAATAGCAGGTACTAACGTTTTATTGCCATCTAAAACTTTTGTTGATAACTATGATAATTACGAGAATCGCTACTTATGCTTTATGCTATATAAAATCTATCAGATTGCGCAATATAACGCACAATTTTCGATTCAACAAGTGAATAGACTAAATTCAGAAATTGAAACTATAAATGGGAAGATTATAGAACTTCAAACACCTCCAACAGTAAATCAGGAGCATGTTTTGGCAGAAATACAATCACTAGAACAAAGGATAATTCTAAACGAAAGGAAGTGGCAAGCAATTAGCATTCGTTTAAATCATGATAAAACAGTAACTTACCATTCCACAAAAGTAAAACTTAAACATAAACATCATCAATTAGCAAACACTTATTGGTGCAGCACTAATAATTATACCTTTTGTCTGATAAATTTTCCAAATAGCATTTCCCAATATCTCGAAGAAGGTGCTGAATTTACTTTGGAATTAAGTACTCTTGACAACGGAACAATAAGGACAAATTCAGGAGTGACTTATCCCAAGTTTAGTGTGTCAAATGTTAGGAAAATTGAAGGCTCAGAAGTGGAAAAAGAGAAAAATATTTTGCGAAAGCAAAAACAAAACATTGAGATACTAAAAAACAACAATTGGGAACTATCGTCTATTCTTAATGCTAATGAACTGAACAAATTGCAAAATGAAAAGACCAATCAAATTGAAACTCTGCAGAAAAGAGTTCAAAAAATTAAAAAACAGATAAATTCTTTGAGTGCTTTCGGAAATGAAATAGAGAAATTTCAACCACATTTAGCTAAACTACTAAATTCAGATTTTGTCAAGAAAGTAAATTTCAAAAAACTTTTCCGATTTCAACCATCAATGACTTTTGTTCAAAACTCACAATATCGAAATGCTTTAAGATCCTACCAAGAAATCTTGGATGGAGAAGGACTTGATTTCAACATCTTTGGTCTATATGAGCAAATTACAAACTACGGAATTAGAGAGATGCCACAAGTTTTTGAACTTTGGTCTCTTATTTCTATCGTTAGGATATTAGAAAACACATTTTCATATAAACACAAACCAACCGACTTACAAGAACTTCTAAAAAGTGTTTCACCGAAAAACAAAAAAATTGAAACATATGTGAAAATTAATTTTTCAGGGGAATTAAACGAAAGAAAAATAGTATTACATTATCAAAAATGTCTAACAAATGGAAATCGTCCTGATATTTTATTGGAAATATCTTGTAGGAACAGGAGGATTTTTGTAGTGCTTGATGCAAAGTTCAAAAACTTTAATTACAAGAAATCAGCAACATACGAAACCCAATCTATGATAAAAAAATATAAAATCAATTCAGATTACTATATTTTTGTTCTTCACCCTTGCAAAGATTTAAACCGAGGAGAATTCACTACGAAATTGACCAATTTTGGAGGTGAAAAAGTATATCTTGATGAAGGTCGAGTTGAATTTCCATTCCATAATTATGGGTACTTGATGATAAAACCGAACGAAACAGACAATTTGAAAAAGGTTATAGGCATTGCACTTGAATATTTAGTTGAAAGTGACCATTATGCAATCGAGAAAGACCCAAAGCCTGAGTTTAAAATGTTGTGTTGTGCATGTGGAGGAAATAAATTAGCTGAAAGTAAAGGGACTTACCCAAGTGGCGGACATTTTTACAAATATTCTTGCCTAAATTCAGAATGTAAACATGAAGTGAATATTTCTTATTGTTGGAATTGCAAGGCAAAGCTTTTCAAGCACGGTAGTTATTGGGACTATCACAGAACATCAGTTTGGAGTATTTTTGATATTCATTGCCCAAATTGTGGAATGACCGTCGCCGACAAACCAAATACATAATGACAATAGACTTGTTCTGAAATAAATTATTTAATAATTTTATATAGCCATCGCTGTATTTTAAAGTGTGCAAACCCTTTTTGCAGTTCTTTGATAAAAATTGGTCAGTTAACAGCAGGTGAGCATTGAAAGCTTCCCCGAAAACTGGCACAAATAAAAGTATAAATTGGCGGTAAAAGCCCGTTAACCAAAAAATGCCTGGAAGTACTGCTAAACGGGCAGGAAAGTGTTTCTAGTTTGCAACTACTCATAAACGCAAAACGTTATCGCTTATACAACAAATAAAGGCAAAACATGAAATTAGCTGTTTTTTCACACGGCAAAGAAAGTGGTCCAGATGGGGAAAAAATAAAAATTTTGAGAAAAGTTGCTGAAGCCAATGGATTTGAAACCGTTTCATTAGACTATACGAAATGTGAAAATCCAAATGAGCGAATAGAACTATTGAAAAAGTTTATTGAAACGAAAAATGCGGAATTCAACGTATTAGTTGGATCAAGTTTAGGAGGCTATGTATCTACCGTTGTATCGGGTAATTTCAAAGTAAGTGGTTTGTTTTTATTATGCCCAGCGCTTTATATGTCAGATAAAGCGTATGAAATACAAAATTATCTCCCACTGTGCGACAATATTGAGATTATACACGGTTGGAACGATGAAATAGTACCCTACGAAAACTCCGTTAAATTTGGAAAACAAACAAAAGCTGTTCTGAATTTAGTAGATGATGGTCATAGGTTAAAAAACTCCTACCATTTTATTGAGAAAAGGTTTGATGAATTGTTGAAAAATATAAAATATCGCCAATATTAGATCTGCAATAATGCGGGCCAATAGCTCTCGTGTTTTTTTGGACCCCATAAACCTGTTTCTAATCCCTACAGCGGACTGATCTTAAAAAGAAAAACTGCCGAAGAAGCATTCACCAATGCCGGTTTAGGCCGAACCTGACTGGGCTTGAGGAAGATCAGATAGCCTTTTCCATTGGAGGACGCGAGTTTTAGCCGTTCTTCTACAAGATTTTCTTCGGATTTTGCCAAGAGTTGGGTTTTCTCGTAAACCTTAAACGAAATCCCTGGGCGATAATCAGATGCACTCTGGGTGAATGGAATAAACCGAAGCCCAAGCCGCTCAAGCTGGGGACGGCTCAATGCCAGGTAGGCCTCATTGCCAATATGGTAGATCCTCCAGATCATATCGCGGGTATAAGAATTCCCATCGCTGCCTAAATTCACTTCCTCATTGGCAATTTCCCATCGAATGATTTTCTTTCCATGGCTTAGCACCTCCTCGGTCCTCATATTGTACAAAAGCGCCTCTTCTTCCCCTCCTGGATAATTGATCTCCACAAATTTGTTTTTGGTGATGCTGATCTTTGGGAGATTGGCCTGTATTTCAGCCAAACTGGATGGCGCCACTTTAAGAACAGTGTTCTCTTCATTATCTGAAATGGAAATTTGCCTGTACCACTGAATGGCTTCAGCAGCATAAATTTCAGATGTGCCACCAACTTCTGTCTGGAGGCTTTTCTGGTATGCAGACAGACTATAAGAATACCCGTCGGAATAAGAAACTTCGTCAGACCTGCTTAGTTGGGATTTATCTGAGCGGTATGAGCCTTCATTCTGATTGAAAAAAAAAGCCTTCATTGACCATTACTTTTGACAGGTGTAGTTCAAAGCGCTCCCTGTCCAGATCTTTCGGATCTTGATAGTAGGCATTCAGAAAATCAGCGCCAGAAGGGGCCTTTTTTATTTCTCCTGCCGATAAACCTTGTTTCAGTTTGGAATCCCCTCCGGTAGCTGCCATCGCTCCTTCTGTTTTTTGTTGCAGGGAATCAATGATCAGTGCGCTTTCCGCTTTCAACAGATCGATTTGCTGTGCGAGTATGTCCTTTTCAGCAATACGGGCCTTTAGTTCATCACGGGCAGAATTTAACGCTGCCTCCAGGCTTGACACCGTTTGACGGTTTACAGCTTCGGATTGCTTATACTCGTTTTGAAGGGAAAGGATTTCATTTTCTCGTTGTTTGACGATCCCTTCCCATTGGCCAATGTCTCTTTTGAGTTGCTCTTGATATTCCTGGGCATCCTTTAAATCTATAGTCTTGTCCTTCAGCAAAAGAAGCAAGCTGTCATAGTCATTGGCGATTTCCATGATCCTGGCCTGTAATTCTGCTTTGCTCAATTTTTTCAGATCCTGCCTTGGACAAGAAGAAGGTTCGACACGAGTGCCATTAAAACGAGAAAGATTCGCATGATCTGGCTATTTTTTTTTGTGTCCGAAAGTTTGATGACCTTAGTTTTTCACACACCTGACATATAATCCAAATATTTTCGACATTGGCCCTTCACCAATCAAATGCTCAGGCTGCAGGTCAATTCCATATGAACTGGTAATATTGTATTCCGTTGCAGTCCAGAACCAAGTTCGATTTAGCAGAAAATCAAATGAGCCATCGACATTTCTCCAGCCCCCGGGAAGGCCGCTTAAACCGCTTTCATTTGTTGCATCTTTGTTGATTACACCCCAATATTCTGTGCCCTCGATCCTGATTTTAGGGGCCAAAATATCCCTGTAATAAATAAAGGGTTCTTTCGCACCTAAGGATAAAAACATTGTATGCCAATCCGGAGAAGTCGATACATGCCACCCCTCCGGACAAATGTTCCGTTGATCAACCGCAGCGTACCAATTATACAATTTACCATAAGGAATATTGTACGACGAATTATTTTCATAATACGCCCATGCTCCGGATGTGGAATTTTTCCAATCGGTAGCATTGGCTAGGTTGATGACAGGGTCTCCGTTCTTATACCGCGTTGTTCTCAGGCTTTCAGCCATCCAGGTTTGGTTTCCAATCGTGGTTGTGTTGTATACATTCCCATCGATGTCGGATAAAAGGGCAGGAGTGGTAACAGCGATTTCAGTACTGTAAGAAATGCCTTTGGAGTTTATCGCAAAACTCCTCAAATAATATTTTCTCCCCGGGATCAACCCTTTGATGGCGCCTCCAAAATTTCCGGTACCGGAACCGAGGAGGATTTTTGACCCATCGACAGTAGGATTAGGGGACTGGCCGTAACATATTCCTCGGCTCGTTACCTGTGTTCCACCATCACTGCTAACCGTGCTGTTTCCCCATGCCCTGGAAGAACCTACGCTGGACATGGACAAGGACCCGATAACAGGAGGCGTTATATTAACCGTAGTAAACGTAATTTCATTGCCGTATGCGGTCCCCGCCGAATTGCTTGCGTAACTTCTCAAAAAGTAATTTGTGCCCGGAGAAAGCCCTTTGATGGTGCCTGAGAAATCCCCCACCCCCTTTCCCGATTCGAGCTTATTGCCTTCTGTGGTTGGTTTGGAGGTGGTTCCCCAGCAAAATCCCCTGCTGGTAATGGAATCGCCTCCATCGGAGTAAATTCTCCCATTGACTACCGCACAGTCGGCTCCTACTTTGGAAACGGACAGGGTGCTTAACGAAGGAATCGAAATACTTAGGGTGACAAAAGTGATCTCATTTCCATATGCCGTGCCATTGGCATTAGTAGCAAAGCTTCTCAGGTAATAGGAAGTAGACGGGGCAAGGCCTGTGATCGAGCTTTCAAAATCTACTCCTCCGGGTCCCTCTTCTGCTTTAGCCCCGGCAATGGTAGGGCTGGGATCAGTGCCCCAGCAGAAGCCCTTATTTTGAATTGCGGAACCCCCGTCATCCACAATTCTTCCATGTCCTTTAGCGCTCCTATGGGATATGTCCGTCATGGATAAAGTTAAAACGGTGGGCAATGAAACGCTGTCTGTGGTAAATTCTATTTCATTGCCATAGGCTGTTCCTAATGTATTAGTGGCATAGCTGCGGCCAGGATTGAGTCCGGAAAATGTCGCTTCAAAGTCTCCTTTGCCAGGGCCCAATTCAACTTTTGAATCGGAAAGGGTAGGTTTTGAAGTTAGCCCCCAACAGAAACCCTTTTTCAGTATGGGAAGGCCTCCGTCCTCCTCTGCAGTCCCATACGCTGTTGCTGCAGTGAAGGTAACGTCCGATACCGCAACGGTGAGAACCGTGGGCAATGAAACGCTGTCCGTTTTAAAAACAAGCTCATTGCCATACCCTGTCCCCTGCAAATTAGCGGCAAAGCCCCTCAGGTAGTAGGTTGTCCCCGGGGATAGTTCTTTTATCGTACCCTGAAAATTACCCACCCCTGCGCCGAGGCTTATATTAAGGCCATCTCTTGTTGGATTTGGACTCGTACTCCAGCATAGTCCCCTAATCAGAATTGTCGTTCCTCCATCGTCCAGGATGGCACCGGAGGCTTCAGCACTGGTCCGGGTGATGTCAAATACCGAAATAGTCTGTACAAAAGGCAAGGAATAACTCTCGGTGGTAAAGCTAAACTCATTCCCATATCCGGTACCGCTTAGATTAGTGGCATAGGCCCGGATATAAATTCTTGTTGCAGGAGGCAAACCAGTAAGTTCCGTAACATAACTTCCCAAGTTGTTACCGGAAGAAACGATTTTATGGTCGTTAATAGCAGGCAAGGGAGAGGTACTCCAACAGACCCCACGCTCCGAGATCTCCAGTCCTCCATTATCTGTAATATTTCCTCCAGAAGAAGCGGCAGTACGGGTAACATGGGTTGGGGGTATGGTAGAAAGAACAGGCGGACTAATCGTATATGTGGTAAAGGATATTTCGTTCCCGTAGACAATGCCTGCACGGTTCTCCGCAAAAGCTCTACCGAAGTACTTTGTCCCGGGTTTTAATCCGGAGATGGCCAAACTAAAGGAATCTTTGATCCCCGCCACCACCTCAGACCGATCTTCAATAGTCGGATTAGAGGATTCAGACCATACAAAGCCCTTTTGAACAGTGCCTCCTCCGCTGGAAGCCAGAGTGCCATTCAAAACCGCCGAGTTGTAGCTTAAATCCGTAACAGATAAAGTGATGACCGAAGCAAATGTTGGGCCCGCCCATACCGGAAGTCCGTTTTCTGACAGAAAAAGACCCTGTCCTGGTAAGCCGGGAGGCAGAAACTTCCATTGTGCTCCGTCCCAATAGAGGATATTCCCGATCTCTTTTCCATCGGAAAAGCTCCCTGCTTTTTCTGCCTGAAATGCATAAGGTACGCTGAGCAATTCGGTGATGCCGGTGATCGAAAACGCATTACCGCCCGAGGGATCCGTTTCGGTTTTGAGAAAAAATGGGCCCTCTTCCCAAGGAATTTTTTCAAACGAACCGGATAAAACGGTACCACTACCAATTATCAGGGTAACCATTCCATTGACATTGGTTGAATCCTGATGCTGTTCGGAATACACAGTACGGCCATTAGGACCTCCTTGCAATATACCAATCCGAACCGAAACTGCCTGGGATTGAACAAGTGTATTTTGGTTGTTCCGGATAATGGCCTGGTAGCTCATCTTATAGGGAACTTGTCCCCAAACGATAGCGGAAGCTGCCAACAAGAAAAGAATCAGTAGATGCCGCTTCATGTTATCTGTATTTTATGATTTTTATTGTCTTCAAAAGCTGTTCTTGGGAATGGATGCGCAAAAAATAAACTCCAGGAGCAAGACGGTTAAGATCAATCTGGGTATTCGCGGCTCGGAGTTTGTCCCAGCTAGCTACCCTGCCAGCGGAATCCACCAGAAAATACTCCATGGACTTGTTTTCAAGGGAGCGCACCTCAAGATTCAACTCTCCGGAGAAAGGATTGGGGAAAGCCCTTATCTGCGCTGACAACTGTTTTTCTACAACAGGTGTGATGATAAAAACCTCAAAAGCACTTACTGTTCCAAAATCCACTGAACCTGTGGGACCATAAACAGACCCCACCAAAAGTTGACCAATAGAAAAGCTTACCAATCCTCCAGGGCCGGAGCCGTTTCCTCCTCCTCCAATAATATTCGCTTGAGACAGGCTAAAATGGCACCAGAGAAACAGGACAATAAAAAAGGCGAACCGTTTCATAGCCGTGGGTTTTCGTCAACATCTAAAGTAAGAATTTCTTCTGAAAGTAATCTCCCATTTTGCTAAAAAGAATAAAAACTAAGGGAAATGGTATTTCCCTTACAGGAAGGATAGGGGAAAAGCTTTTCCGAATTCTCGAAGGCCGAATACTTACCGTTAGGGAGGATAAATTGCATCAAAAATTTTTCTTCCAATACCGAACAGGTTGATTCCTGCGCTGGGGATCTCGGTGTTGTTTCTTGGATTGTGCCCCAGCACACAGGAGCATACTGGAAATATTAGACTTGTTGCAATTTCACACCAAACAGTATAACACTCCGGCCCTAATTTGACATAAACAATCTATCGGATTCAAATCCCTAATAAAATTACTTTAAAAGTATAATTTCCAGCCTATTTTTCCTTTTAGTTATAATTAAAATAAAGATCAATTGCCCGTTGTTGCCTTTTATAATTATAGTATTTATTGGCATGCCAATAAAAAATAACTAAATAAGCATTTTAATTAAGTAAAAAATGGTATGAAATAAAAAATATTTTCACTTTTTTTTGATTAAAATGTATTCTTTTGATTTCTGAAAGATAGTTATAGGAAAATAAACATGAAAAAATTTCCTATTACTATTTCAAAAGAAGGTAGAACACGGAAGCCAGACATGAAATCCGAATGGAAGGTACTCAGTGATACCGAAGCTTCTGAACTTACCTTTGAGGCCTTTGCTGAATTAGTAGGCAGCAAGGGATATTCCTTTTCTCATGCAACATTTAATGGGGATATCCGCTATCAAAACTTTGTGTCCTCTCAACTAATAGTAGTTGATATCGATGATAAAAATCAAATCTTCCATCCAAGTCAGGCATTAGAAAGGCTCAAGGAATATGGGCTTGGTGTCAATTTGATCTATAGGACCATGTCTGATCCCACACCACCTAATACCCTGCTAAATCAATGGAATGATCACGTCCAGCGCTTCCGGATGATATTTATCCTTACCGAGCCTATTAATAATGTTGCTGAATTTAAGGGCTTATTATTTAATGCGATGTACACTATTTTTCCTGAAGCTGATAATTGCCACGCCACTCAAATATGGGCTGGTGGGAATGGAGTGGTTTACCTTAACGAAGAATATAGATTATCGACCCGGGATTTAATGAATGCGGTCCATTCCATTCAAACTAAAAATATTCAGACAATTCAAAAAAAATCTGAAAAATTTAAAAAGAAATTAAATAGCCTACCCGCCAACTTTATAGAAGAAGGGGGTGTTGGTTCATCCACGTCCAGTTGTAATAAAAAACTATTACAACCTGTCCTTTTTGAACCACCCATTCGGGGTTATGATTGGCAGATGGCTGCATCTGAAAGTAGATTATTTAATGATTTCTATTATTGTAAAAGAAAGATTTGGCATAATGAATTAAGAGGCTTGTATTCAGCGATGAAAAGAATCAAGGGAGGCACAGCGTTATGGAGAAACCTAATAAAGAAAAATCCAAAAATTGATAATGTCAAAATCATCGATATCGGTAAATGGATTGACAATTACGAATTAAGCGGATGGATTTACCATGAAGAAAAGATAAAGAATTATGCCCCCAGTAATGATCCAGCCGGGGGAAAGTATGAAAAACTAACGGATATACTCTTTAAAAGAGGTCACCCTATAAAGCAAGTTGGAAGGCACTACTTTTTTCCTTTATCTGAAGGAAAATGGAGATTGCAGTATATCTTCAAGGAGGTGATAGAAGATAAAACAAAAGGGACTTATGTGATCAAATTCCCGACCGGAATTGGAAAAACAGAGCAACTCCTTAATGCAAATTTATCTGAATGCATCGTTGCAACTCCAACTCATACCCTGAAGAATGAAATATCTAAAAGGCTTAAAGAGGAAGGGATAGAACACAACGTCATACCAGAACTTCCAGAGTTACCGGAAAGAATCAAGGCTATTTATCAAAGATATATTAGCCTTGGGGCAGTTGACCATTCAATAGGTTTTTTACACTCATTAAAAGGCGGAAAATTATCCAAGTATGGTATAGACGAAATCGAGGAAGAGCAAATTATTGATTCAGTGAAAAATTATTTTAATGCTATTGAACAAGCAAAAAAAGATACACTACCTATCCTGACAACCCATAAAAATATTTTACATACGGAGTATGAAAAGCATTCATGCTTAATTATAGACGAAGATATAACAGAAAGGATAGGAGAAACTTTTTCTATTCCTATGAAGACTATTCGGATAGCTATACGTTTGTTAAATCCACAATTCCAATCGTATAATGTATTGTCAGCGATCTACGAATATTCCATAAACGAGGAAAAAATAGGGAAGGTTTTCAGCTATAGCGATATACTAAGAAGCCCGCCAAATAAAAACAACACCATTAGCAAGGAAGAAATTGAAAAACTTGTAGCATCAGATCTGAATGGAGCAATCCTATCCTTGCTTAGATTGGAATACTTTATCATCACCCCCATCGATTATAGAGACCCC
>WBZV01000070.1_pt1 | contig 71613 bp, 63 predicted proteins | sample 5204221 | NCBI WGS metagenome assembly WBZV01 (sample SAMN12344360, study PRJNA552823) | activated sludge metagenome | biome: Activated sludge suspended growth; feature: Nitrification reactor; material: Wastewater; isolation source: activated sludge from nitrification reactor of wastewater... | reverse complement strand
TGTGCAAGTTCATGGATCTCGTGATCGTACTTGGTGTTCGCCCAGTTGACGTAAATCAACGTCAACACCCAAGCAGACACGATCACCAACGCGCCGAGAAGGATTCCCAACGAAAGGCCCGGTACGACGGCGCCGGTCGACAATGTCCCGTTGGCCAGGACGCTGCCTAGCAGCGGCTTGTCGAACGCCACCAGTAGAATAAAGCCATAGTAAGCTGCCAGCATGAGAATGCTGAGCCAGATGGCGATCCGCCATCGCTTAGCGGCCACCGCGTGGAGCCGCGCTTCTGCTTCGTTCATTCACTCCCTCCCAGGATGAGGCCACTACTTGGCCCTGTAGTTTACTAAATAAGTCTAGCCCTACCTCTATGGGCAAGTCAATGGCACTGGGACTTCAGTCCCCAGTACCCCGTATCACTACCCTCAGACATCACTCGGTATTGCCCCGACGGGCCATTTTTCCCTATTTCCCACGAACCTTCGCCGGCTCGTCTCGTTCTTAATTGAGAAGCTCCTCTTCCGGGGTTGTTACCGTGCCCCCGCCTGCCCTCCTAAACTCGGGCTGGGCATTGAGGAATCGCCGATGTCGTCAACCAGTGCTTCCACATCCTTTCCAGGAACCGTCGCCATTTCCATGCGATAGGCCAAAAACCACAGCAGAGCGACGCCAAGTAACCAGAAACAGATCTGCCAGGCCCAGATTGAGGGAATGCCGAAGGTCCAGCCGTCGCGGCCGGCCGATGGTTCCCCGAATATCCAGTTGCCGATAACCACCCCGGGCCCGATTGCCAGCAGGAACCAGGCGATCGTCACTGCCCAGGCCAGCGGGACCAACCGGCGTTTGTCGGCGGGCAGCTGCGTGTGCTCGCGCAGGAAAGCATGGAACTTCATGCGGTGACTGAATTGGCGGTGTTCCTGCGTCAGGGCGGAAACGATGATGCAGACCGAGACATTGGCAAGGATGCCCCACCCCGCGGAGTGAACGGTCAGCGGCCAACGGCCCCAGGGCAATGCATCACCGAACACCGTCTGCCCGACCGAGTCGGTGAGCGCCACGCCGGCCAGCCCGGCGGCCAGCCCCCAGGTGGCTCCAGGACGCGTGACCCACGGGATGTAGCAGATGGCGGCCAGCGGCACCCACATCTGGAAGCCGAAGGCTACGGCAAGGCCTCCAAGGAGAACTAGGGCGTCGCGAGAATACGTCGCCACCATCAGCGCGCAGACGACAATGAAGGCGACGCCCAGCCGCCCGAACAACTTTTGCGTCACGTGCGTCGCGCCGGGATTGAGATATCGCTTGTACAGATCCCGGGTCAGGATACCGCCTGCCGTGGACATGTACGCTGCGCCGGTCGACTGCATCGCACCCAGCGCGCAAACCGCCAGCAGGCCGACAAGCCAGGGCGTGCTTTCCGCGATCAGGTTGAAGTAGTGGGGAACAAGGGAGTCCGGATTTTGCGCGACCGTGGACGGTATCATCGTCGCATCGATCGCCATTCCAGCCTCGGTCACCAGCGGATTAGCGCCGAGAAACTGCGCCGCCATCCCCTGAATGGCCGTAAAGAAGATCAGTGTCCCGCCGATCCATGCCGCCGAGGCCCAGACCGCCTGGGGGGCGAACGGGGCGGGATTGCTGTTGGAGAACGCCCACATGGTGAACGCCGGCGCCGCCTGGATCCCCATCAGCGCGAACATGTAGGTGAGGATCATCACGCCGGTCCAGAGACCGCCGACGGGGGTTTCCTTGCCCAGGCCGGCCGTCCACTGGATCACGCCGGGCACCGCGAAATAGGCGTTGTAGTCGCCTCCGCTCATGCTGACGCCGTGCGTCGTGCCCCAGAGGCCGACTCCACTCTGCGCCAGGTTCGACATGGCCATTTTGAGGGAATTGACGCCCCCCACGGCGTCGAGCGCGATAAAACCGACAATGACGATGCCCAGCCACAACAGCACGCACTGCATCGTATCCACGTAGGCGACCGCCCGGAGGCCGCCGGACGCGACATAGATGAGCACCACCAGCGACATCACCCACATGCCGAAGTCGTCCCCGACAAGGCCGTTGGGATAAGCGGGGGTGATCGTCAGAACATTGAACAGGTAGCCCGAGGCACCGAGCTGTACGCCGAGATAAGGAATAGAATAGAACAGGGCGACGACAACGGACAGGACCCGGATCGCATCGCCCTGGAAATAATCCGCGAGCATCTCACCGGGGGTGACGTAGCCGAAGCGCTTTCCCAGCATCCATTGCCGCTTGAGGAAGATCACACCCGTGAAGGGAATCGCAATCGCGTAGAAGGACGCGTAGGCGTATTGAAACCCGTCCCGGTAAACGAGCCCGGGGTGCCCCATGAAGGTCCAGCCGGAATAGGATGTGGCGGTCGCCGCGAGGACGAAGACCCACAGCGAAAGCTTGCGGCCGGCAATAAAGTAATCGGAAGCGGTCCGCGCCAGCCGCGCACCACGAATTCCCCAGAAAATACAATAACCCCAATAAAGTAGGACGAAGACGAACAACCAGACAACCTTCGGTGTCACGAATGCTCTCCCTCGTGTCGGCTTCGCCGCACCGGCCCTAACGCCGCTGGCATGACCTTTATCGCACGCCGCCCTGCTGGCTGCCGCCAGCGATCAGCAGCCCGGCGCCGGCTGCAGCCACTAGGTAGGGCCCTCGCCATCGTCACGGCCTCTGTCTGCTCTGTGTATCGAGAAGTCAGACTTTTTTCTTCCCTGTTCTCGCCTGGATGGGCGTTACCGCCACTTACGCTCGGACAGCCACAGCGCCGCTGTCTTCGCTTCCTTGCCTCGCCCCATGCTGGGTTCGAAAGGCACCCCTTCTCCCAGCGAAGTTTCCCATAGCACCTTCGCCAAAGCGATACAACAAGGATAATATTGTTGCTAGCGCTTCTCGTTTGCTCGTCGGCGGAGCCATGACAAGTCGCCCTCAATCCAGTTTAGTCAGCCTCCCGTTGAATTCCTTGCAATGGCCTGAAGGATACATCTGCCAAAAAAAACAGACTTTTTTGGAAATCTAATCCAACTTTACGTGTTCTAACAGCACCCGATTGCCTTTAGAATAGGCCGATCAGAGTGCTATTCTTGCAGGTATTGTGATGGGAGCGGCTCCCTCGTGACAAGAGATACCCCTATCCGGTCGCGGACCGCCGCCTTCAGCATGCTGGTGCGCGACTTTGCAAAGCCGCTAGACTCGGTTCCCGTGGTTCGACCGGGCGCGCACGGCGATCAACTCGCCGACCTGTTGCGCACCACGAACGCGAGCTGTGCCGTCGTCGTCGACGCTGGCGGCCGCCCCATCGGCATCCTGACGGCCGGCGACGTGGCCCGGCGCGCCGCGTTCCGGGTTCCGCCGGAAACGCCGGTCGAAGCGCTGATGACCGCCCCCGTCCTGACGATCTCGCGGCGGGAATACCTTTACGCCGCCATCGCAGCCATGCGACGGCATGCCTTTTGCCACCTCCCGGTGGTGGACCGGGACGGCCGGCTTGTCGGCCTCATTCGCCTGCACGAAGCCTTGGCCGCAGCCGCCCCGGCCTTGCTGCGGCAGATCGAGCGCCTCGCCCGCGATGACACGCTGGACGGGATCAAGGACGTCAAAGCCGCACAGGTGGAGCTGGCCGAGGAACTGCTGGCCGAGGAATTGCCGGCAACGGAAATCCAGCAGGTGCTCACCCGAATTAACAACGACCTTTACCGCCGCGTGGGCGAAGCGGCTTTGCGGGCAATGGCCGAGGAAGGCTGGGGCGATCCGCCGGCGGCGGCGGCAACCATTGTCATGGGCTCCGGCGGACGCGGCGAGAACTACCTGCTGCCCGATCAGGACAACGGCTTCATCGTAGCCGACTATCCGGACAGCGCCCATGGCCGGATCGACGCGTTCTTCCAGGAACTCGCTGAACGACTGTGCCGCGACCTGAACGAGATCGGCATTCCCTACTGCAACGGCTATTGCATGGCGGTCAATCCGCTTTGGCGCAAGACGCTGCCGCAGTGGATCACCCAAATCGGGATCTGGACCCGCCGCGGCAGCACCGTGGCGATCCGGCTTGCGGACATCTTCTTCGACTTTCAGCCGGTTTGGGGAGAGATGGCGCTGGCGCGCGAGCTGCGCGCGGCGGTCACAAAGCTGGTGAGCAACAATCGCAGCTTTCTGCGCCAGATGTACCAGGACAACCTGGAGCACAGTGCGGCACTGGGGCTGTTTGGCGGCTTCGTCCTCGAACGGGAAAAGCGGGAATACCGCGGCCAGGTAAACCTCAAATATACCGGCACCCTGCCCTTGGTCAGCAGCATCCGCTTGCTGGCGCTCCGTGAGGGCATCGAGGAGACGCCGACGCTGGCGCGCATCCGCGCGCTGGCCAATGCGGGCGTGTTCCGCAACAACGACCGCGACGACCTTTGCGAGGCGTTCGGCGTCATCACCGATCTCCTGCTGCGCCGCCAGCTCGCCGACCACCGGGCGGGACACCGGATCTCCTATTTCGTCGATCCGGAGGCGCTTCCGAAACGCCGCCGCGCCACACTGCTGCGGTCGCTGAAGGTGATCCACGCGCTGCGCAAGCGCGCCCAACTGGAATTCACCGCCCACGTGTTTTAAGGGTCCGCCGCGGCCGCGGTCACACGCCGCCATAGCGAAAGGCGAGCCCGAGCCAGACAAAGGCAAGGGCGAGCGCCGTGACTGCGGCGATGTGAGCGCCCAGCTTCGGCAAACTTGCAGCGCTCAAGCGCGGGATGATGGCCAGGCGCGCATGCACGGCAAGGGCGATCGTCGCGGCAAGGCAGGCCAGCTTCAGCAAGATTGTCAACGTCACCGGGTCGCGCCAGTCCAGCCAGGTCGCGATTTCCGGCTGAATCTGAAGGGCGAGCCAAAGCCCGGTCAGGATCTGCACGACCAAAGCGGGCAGTCCGATCCGCTCGTAGATGCGCTCGAAGCCGTTGATCAGCTCAGGGTCGCGTTTCGCCAGGGCCTCAGGCAGGAGGCTGAGAGCGAGTACGAGATGCCCTCCAGCCCAGATCGAGCCCGCGATCAGATGGATGAACAGCACTGTGGCCTGCAACGATTGTTCCTCCGGTTTAGCGTCCGGGCGGTTCCGGCCGCGACAGCACGAAGGCCGCCGAAAGCGTCAAGGCAACCGCCTGCACCATAAGCACGACCGCGCCGACATCCAGAGCCAGCGATATCCCGTACACCGCCGCCATCGACGTGATCGAGACGATCTTGGCACGTCGATCGATGGCGCCGTACCGACGCCAGTCGTCGATGATCGGACCGAACAGGCGATGCCCAAGCAGCCAATCATGCCATCTCTCGGAGGAACGCGCGAAGGCGAAGGCTGCGAGCAACAGGAACGGGGTCGTCGGCAGCAGAGGAAGGGCGACACCGATCCCCGCGAGAACGACGCAGCCGATACCGACACCAAACCAGACCAGCCGCAGCGGTGTCACCTCGTGTCGTCCCGTTTCCCGATGCACCCGGCTCCTCGTTCGAATCTCAACTGGTGGAACCAGCCGTCAAACGCCGTCGAGCGTTCCCGGTGCCGTCCTTACCCCAAGGACCAACATCATGCGCCTGAGGAGCATCGCCGTTCCAGAGCGCACGGCCGGGCAGCGTTGACGCCCGATTCGTTCGGATTATCGCTCAGCGCTGCCGGGGTTCCTGCCCTGTCCGGAAACGCTTGGTGATCAGGCGGCACGCCCTGCAAACCGGGACCGACGATACCTCCTCGCACGGAAGATCGATTGTCTGTATAGCCTTGCTCGGCCTCGCAACGTCGGTAACAAGGACTTGGCATGCGGAGACGATTCCTTTTATGCGCTGCTCTGACGATTCCGTGCTCGCTGGCGATGGCGCAGTCGGCGTCGGATATCCGGCAAACCTATGAGGGCCGCGGCGAAGGCGAGATTGTGTTGAGGACGATCGTCCTCGATCCCGATGCCGGCGTGGTCGCGGCGGAGGTCGAGGTTGCCGCCCGCGGCTGCGGCGGGTCGTTCGCCGGCATCGGCCGGATGACCGGCGGCGTTCTGGAGCTGAAGCCGTACAAGGCCGACGAGGTCGAAGCTTCGTGCGTCATCAGCGTCGCGTTCGACGGGACGGGGAAGACGGCCACGATATCGGAAACCGGCTGCCTTGCTTTCCACGGCGCGGCCTGCGCCTTCGAAGGCAAATTGGCCGCCAAGCCCTGAAGGAACGGTCGGGACGGCACCGGATGGTCTCCCGTCACCCGCCGGCACATCATCGGACCTTGTAGTCGAACTCTTTTCGCAGGAAGCCAACGAAGCAGACGAGCGTCGCCGCGGTGACGCACACGTAAAGCAGCCACATCGGCCACGCCGAGCCCGAGTGCATCTGTGAGGCAATGGTGGTGAAGAACGTGCTGACCACGATGAACAGGCCGCTGACCAGCGCATTGGCACTGCCGCCCGCATCCTGAAACCGCCCCAGGCACTTGGCATAGCCGTTGGGCCAGATCATCGCCATCAGGAAATAGACGACGCCGGCCGGCGCCGCCAGCGCCAGGACGCTGAAAACGCCCCAGATGTCGAGCACGAGCATGATCAAACTGATCAGCAGCGATGCTCCCGCAGCGGCGGTGATGATCCGGATCACCGTCACATGCGGACTGACGAGGCGGTTGAAGAAATTTCCGGCGAGCCACAGACACCCCAGGATCAATTGGAGATGCCCGTAGAAGATGGGCCCATGGTTCAGGTCGCTCTGAACGTAGAAAGGGGCCAGCACCTCGAACCCGTACATCACCGAGATCAGACATGCCATGCCGAGCGCGGTGGGAAGATAGACGCGATCCGTCGCCATGCGGCGGTAAAGGCTGAAGGCCTGGCCAAATCGGCCGCGGAGTTCCGCCGCCCTTGTTTCGGGCAAGAACAGCAGCGCGACAAGCACGACAACGGCGCCCCATCCGGCAAGGAACCAGAAGGAGGCGGTCCACCCGAACCACGTCTGCAGGTAGCCGCCGAGCGCAGGCGAAAGGATCGGGCCGGTCGCCCAGGCGATGGTCATCCAGTTGGCGGCCTTGGATCGTTCGGCTCCATCGAAGCAGTCGGCCACGATGGCCCTCGCACCCACCGCGCAGCAGGCCACAAAGACGCCCTGTACGCCGCGCAGCACGATCACCAGCCAGAGCGGGGGTGCCAGCGCGATGCCAATCGAGGCGAGCATGAAGACGGTCGTGCCCAGCAGCATTGGTATCCGGCGGCCATAGGTGTCCGTCAGCGGCCCGGCGACGATCTGGCCAACCCCGTAGCAGGCCATGTAGACCAGGAGCGTGGATTGGACGGCAAACCGCGACGCGCCGAACACGTCAGCCATCGCCGGCAAGGATGGGATGTAGATGTCGGTGGCAGCCCCTGCCAGCGGCACCATGATCAGCATCGACAGAAACGCGCGTCGTCGTTGCCGGCTATCCAGGTGAGTGCCGTGAGCCATTCCTGTCGATGTCATCTTCAAGTGATCAGCGACCTCGGACGTTGCCGCAAGAGCATTGGGTTTACCACCGCTAACTCCGTATAGTCCTGGTTGTGGCTCGGCCTGCCTTCGAGCGGGACCGTTGCGGATTTTTCTGATGGCGCCGACGGAGGAGACGATGCAGCGCGAGCACCTCGTCATGTTCTGTTACTGCGACATCGCCGGGCAGGTCCGCGGCAAGGGCTTTCCGGCCTCGCAGCTCCCGAAGCGCCTGCGGACGGGCATCGGCTGGACGCCGACCAACATCATGCTGACCGCCTTCGGCCCCATCGCCGACAGTCCCTGGGGACCGTTCGGCGATCTTCAGCTGATGCCGGATCCGGCAACGGAGGTCGACATCGACTTCGGCGAGGCGCATCCCCGCGAACACTTCTTCCTCGGCGATGTGCTGCACACGGATGGCCAACCCTGGGAGTGTTGCCCGCGAGCCTTTCTGAAGGGCGCGCTCGACGCGCTTGAGCAGCGCGCGGGACTGCGCCTCCTCAGCGCCTTCGAGCAGGAGTTCTATTACGAGGGTGCCGACGAACGCCTCGGCTCCGCCTACAACCTCGACGCGATGCGCCGCCAGTCCACGTTCGGCGAGCTCTTGATCAGCGCCCTGCAAAAGGCTGGCATTGAGCCCGAGAGCTATCTGCCCGAATATGGTCCGCGTCAATACGAGGTGACCTATGCGCCCGCCGTCGGCCTCCCCTCGGCCGATCGTGCGGTGATCGTCCGCGAAGTCGCACGCGCCGCCGCCAGGGTCTGCGGTCATTCGGTCAGCTTCTCGCCCGCCGTTACACCCGACATTGTCGGCAATGGCGTCCACGTTCACATGAGCTTGCTCGATCTGGCTGGCCGGCCGGTGCTTTACGATCCTGACGCCCCCCATGGCCTGAGTGAACTGGGCGGCTGGTTCGTCGCCGGCATTCTGCATCATGCGCCGGCACTGTGCGCCGTGACCGCACCCAGCGCCATCTCCTACCTGCGGCTGGTGCCGCACCGCTGGAGTGCCGCCTGGAACAACGTCGGCTTTCGCGACCGCGAGGCCTGTGTGCGCATCTGTCCGGTCCTGGAAGGGCTCGGCACTCCAATTGGCCCCCAGTTCAACATCGAGTTTCGCGCCGCCGATGCGACCGCCAGCCCCTACCTCGCGCTGGGCGCCCTGATCTGCGCAGGACTTGACGGTATTCTCCAGCGGATGCCCGTCCCTCACGTGACGACGGCGGATCCTGAGCTCCTTGACGAGAACGAAAGAGCGAGACACCGAATTCATCGCCTGCCGCAGTCGCTGGACGCAGCGCTGGACGCATTCGCCGCCGACCCTGCGACGACTGCGTGGTTTCCGCCAGCGCTCTACGAGGCTTATCTCGCGCACAAGCGGTATGAAGCGTCCTTGATGGCGGATGTTGAACGCGACGAGCGGTGCCGCCGTTACCGGGAAGCGTATTGAACTACTGACCGCTCGCCGGCGGCGCGCGCCGTAGCTCGCCGATCACATCGTCCGTGGCCAGAATCCGGCCGTAGCCGGCGAACAGGGCCAATGCGCTTTCGTGCCTCTCCTCCGACAAGCTGCCGCAGGCGTCGTGCACGCAGATCGCCCGGTAGCCTCGGTCGGCCGCGTCCCGGATCGTATGGTCGACGCACTGATCGGTGAGCAACCCGGCGACGATCAGGTGTTCGACCCCGAGATTGCGCAGCAGGTAGTCGCAGTTGGTGGAGTTGAACAGGCTCGATGACGTCTTCGCCAACACGATATCGTCGTCTTCCGGCCCAATCGCGTCGATGACCCGCGCTTCCCACGACCCCTTGCCGACAAAAATGCCGGAGATCTTGTAATCGAGGCTTCGGTCGCGGCCATCCCAGGTGAGATTCTCGATCACGGTGTACATCACCTCGGCGCCCGACTCGCGCGCGGCGCCGATCAGCCGCCGCAGGTTGGGCAGCACGACGTCGTGCAGGCGCCGCTGAAAGTACGCGTTCGCGACGCGCGCCTGTTCCGCAAGCGCCCAGTTCTGCACGTCAATGATGATGAGTGCCGACCGCAGCGCCTCGATCGGCTGATTGCGGTCCAGCGACTGAACCCTGTTCGGCATGGTAGGGGTGTACCGCACCCGCCTTTTCAAGCACAAGGCGGGTGCCAGCAGCAATGATGGATGCGAGGATCGCAGCTTGCCGCGCCACTCAAAGTGGCCCCAATATGCGGCAGTGGGAGAAGAAACGGAGGGGCAGAACATGCCCACTCTCTTGCAGATCAGTCAGCTCGGTCATCCGATCCTTCGAAGGAGAGCCGACGACATCAGGGCCTTCGACGACCCGGCGCTTCAGACGCTCATCGATGACATGATCGAGACCTGCCGAGACGTGGATGGTGTCGGTATCGCCGCCCCTCAGGTATATCAGCCGTTTCGCCTGTTCATCATCGCCTCGAAGCCAAACCCCCGGTATCCGGGCGCGCCCGAGATGGAGCCGCTGGCCGTCATCAACCCGACGATCATCGCAGCGTCCGAGCAAATGGAAAAAGAGTGGGAGGGATGCCTCAGCATCCCCGGAATCCGCGGCCTCGTCCCGCGCCACACGTCGGTGACGGTGTCGTTCACCAACCGCGACGGCGCGCGCGAGGAGCGGACGTTCGACAACTTCGTCGCCCGGATTTTCCAGCACGAACACGACCACATCGAGGGCCTGGTCTTCCTCGACCGGACCAGCTCGAAAGAGATGATTACGGAGAAGGAATACCAAAGGGTGATTCGGACTGCGCCGAAGGGCTAACCGGTTCCTTCGCATGAGAGATTAAGGAGGCTGCCGTGGAGATTGAACAGGCTTCCAAGCGCGCGGTCGTCGTGCAGAAGAGCGCCGATCCGGAACAAAGCCAACCCGTTTACACCGCCATGGCGCTCGACGGAACCTCGGTCACCTTCCGGTCGGTCACCGAATTTTCGCTGTTCACCACGCTCACTCCCGAGAAGCTTGCGGCAGCCTTGAAGGCCAGCGGGGATCCGTCCCCCGAAAACAAGGCGGATCAGCCGGAGCCGCCGAAAGGACTGACCGCCGATCAAGCGTGGGAACGGGGGACGGGCGGTGTGAAGCGCGCCGTGCCGGGCGTGCTCGTCGCCCTGACCCCGACCGCCGCTTCCGCGATGTCGGGCCCGGAAATCGGATCCTATGTCGTCCAACAGCTCAAGATTCCCCAGGGTATCGCAACGCCGGTCGGAGAGACGGTAAAGACGCTCTCCTCAGATCCGATCTTTCGCTATCTCTTTATTTTCGCGGGTGTGTTTCTGGCCGTGTTCGGCCTCGGCAGCAAAATCAGACCGGACAAACCCGCGCGGGTCATCGCCTTCTGGGCCACAGGCCTCGCCCTTCTTGCAACGGGCCTCTATGCCTTGATCTGACGTGCGGGCATCGGCCATGCCGATAGGCCCACCAGTCTCCGCGCAGGCGTTGATAACGGTGTTGCATGTGCGGAGCGATCGCTTCAGCATCGCATGATAACCCCTTTGGTGTGCGTGCGCCGGAAGCCGAAGCAAAGCGCGTTGCCGGGCATCAAGTGCGAGAGAGAAAGGGGCGTTGCGGTGATCGGCGGGACAAAAATCGGCGAGCGGACAGCGCTATCGGCGCGAGCCGTCCTGAACCAAGGCAAAGCGGCAGCTTTCCGGGCTGTTCGCGCGGTGGTCGCCTCGTTTCTCTGCTGCCTTCTTCTCGGTCTGCCACAACCGGCGTTTGCCACGCCGTCGATCGAGGCAGGCACCGCGGCGGCGTGGGCGCAACAGCGGATCTGCGAGGGCAAGCCGGCTGACTTCACCAAGCTGCCGAACGCAGTTGCCGACCCGCGCCAATCCCAGGGTTGGGATGATCCCCGGCGACTGCTCAACCGTGACTTTCTGATCCAGATGATCGGCGGTGGTGGATGTCCGGTGCCGCCGCTCAGCATCGAGATCGTCGGTGCGTGGTTCCCTGAACCGATCGATCTGCAGGGCGCCAACATCCCGATGCAGCTCCAGATTACCGACTCGCGGTTCGGCTCTGCGGTGAATCTGGAGCGCGTGAGTGCCGGCAAGCTGCTGTCGTTTGCAGGCTCGCGGTTCGGCGGCCCGCTGCTGATGACCGAGCTTGCCGTTCGCGGCTCCCTGCTGCTCGGCGATGGCGCCTCGTTCGAAGACAAGGTTGTGCTCTCGGGAGCCAGCATCGATGGGCAGGCAAACTTCGCCCCCAAGCGAAAATGCGATGCCAACCAGACATCCACCGACGACCGTGAACGGTGCGACGACAACCCTGTTGCGACCCACTTCGCCAGCGATCTCGATCTGAGCGGCGCCCGCGTCTCCCGCGTCCTCGACTTCCGCAATGTCGTCGCCGATGGAACGGTGAAGTTCGACCGTGCCCGCATCGACGGCGAACTGCGCCTGAGCGGCTCCAGGTTTGGCGGCATCCTGTCGATGGACTCGATCAGGGTCGGCGAGTCGATGGAAGCCTGGGGCGTCGTCTGGGGTCAGCAGCAAGCGGACGGAAGTTGCGTTTCTCGCCACGCCCCGCAAAAGGGCGACACGCCGAACAACGGGCCGACCAGCGAACAGAAAACAGGGCAATGGCTGTTCTATAATGCCAGCATCGGATCCAGTCTCTACCTGACGGGCGCCTGTCTGGCCGATCTGACGACGCTGAACCTCGCCGGCACGCGGATCGGCGGCCAGTTGTTCCTCGGCTCCATCGATCACTACCCGCCCAACGCCTGGGGGCCGCAATCGACCCTGATTCTGCGCAATGCGTCGGTCGGCAAGATTCAGGATCTGCCACTCATCCGCACCATCGGCGGCACCGGCGGGCCCCCGCCGTCCGAGCCTCCGGGAATGCCGCGGCGGGAGTCCTGGCCGCTACATCTTGAATTGGACGGCTTCAGTTATACGAGCTGGGACGGTCTCGACCGCCAGGAGATGGTGCTGGGCGATGGCGGACGACGGATCGTGCCGCCGCGCGACGAGGACTGGCTGATCCGGTGGCTTGCACGCGACCCCAGCTATTCGCGGCAGCGCTACGAACAGCTCGCGAAGGTCATGGCATCGCAGGGGCGGCAGGACGTCAGCAACGATGTTCTGTTCACCAGCCATGAGATCGAGCGCTGCATCGCGATCGACGGCCTCTCCAGCAAGGACATCGAGGCGTGCGTCCTGCGGAACAGCGGCATCGCCCCCTCTCCTGTCGCGGCATCAGCGACGGTCCCGCCCGTTTCGGCGGATGCTGTCGATCGGGATCCGGGTGCGGACGAGCGGCTTCTCGACTATGGCGTCCGGACCACCATTTTCCTGCTGAACGGCTACGGCTACCGACCCGTCTGGGCGCTGGGGTGGTTCGCCGTGCTGATCGCGATCGGCACGCTCCTGTTCCGTTACAGGACAGAGGAAGGCCGCAGCCGAACCATCTGGTTCGCCACCGAATACACCTTCGATACGCTGCTGCCGGCGGTCAACCTCTGCAAGGAATTCAACGAGATCAATATCGAGAACGCCGTGCGCTACTACTTCATCGCGTTGAAGGTGCTCGGCTACGTCTTCGTCGCGACGCTCCTGCAGATCTTCTACCAGATCGTCGGCCGTTCGCTGACATAATGCCCCGCCGGCGCCTTCCGCTTGCTACTCGACGACAAATGACGACACCGTTCGCCGGGATAAGCGCGGGTAGGTGCCGCCTGAGAGCCGATATGAGCCGGAAAAATCACCTAACGCATTGATATTGCTGAGTTCAGCCAGCAAAGGCAACGGATCTGTCAGCAAATGTCGTCATTTGTCGTCACAACCGCCGCCACCCTCCGCTCGACACCAGCGGAAGACCCAAGTCTTTGCCACGCGACAACGCCGTCCAACAACCCACCAACACAGGGGGAGACGACGCTGAATCCCAAATTTGACGTTTAGGCCCTTGCGGTTACGTCTGCTTTGCCGCTGAAAGCACCCCAACGCCGTAGGTCGGAATAGCCAAAGGCGTATTCCGACGAATGAGACCGATCGGGTATACTCGTTCCGGTACCGGAGTTTTTCGATGCCCGATTTCCATCGCTATCGTGTTCCCGGCGGCTGTTATTTTTTCACGGTTAACCTGTTGGAGCGGCGCGGCAACACGTTGCTCAGCGACCGGATCGAACTCTTGCGCGAAGCGGTGCGCCGCGTGCGGCAATCCCGTCCCTTCACCATCGATGCCTGGGTGGTGCTTCCGGATCATCTTCACGCGATATGGACCCTGCCACCGGGCGACGATGACTTCTCCACCCGCTGGCGACTGATCAAAACCTGCTTCGTGCGCGGTTTGCCGAAGACGGAGCGACGCTCCAGCGTGCGCCGCGCCGACGGCGAACGCGGGATCTGGCAACGCCGCTTCTGGGAGCACGCCATTCGCGACGACGAGGACTACGCGGCGCACATGGATTACGTCCACTTCAATCCGGTCAAGCACGGCCTCGTTGGCTCGCTGGCAGAATGGCCCTATTCGACATTCAAGTCGTGCGTCGCACGCGGCCTGTATCCGCAAGACTGGATCGGGGCCGGCAACAACGATTTCAGCGCAGGCGAACCCGCCAGCCGATGAAGACATCCGTCGGAATACGCCTAAAGGCTATTCCGACCTACGAGCTAACTTAAGCACTTCTAATGGGGTGGGTGTGGTGACGAAATCGACAGGCTGGAGGGCTTTTTATTTTGCTCTGCTCGGCCTTGTGCTGTGCGGTGCTTCAGCAGCGCAAGCGCAGGTAGCTGTTTTCGTTGATGCTCAGGCCGACGACATGGTCGGCTCACGCCTCGCTTATGCGCTAAAAGAGGGTATTCGGAGAAGTGCAGGCCTCCGGTTCTCAGATGATAACGACGAAAGCGCAGTCGGCGTTCGAATTGTTACTATGGACCCAGACGATAAAGGTTACAGTACTGTATATTCGATAGTATGGACAGGGAAGACTATAACTGGTGTAGAAATGTACTTAACCCATTCTGTAGGAACCTGCGGCGCAAAACGAGTTGCGTTGTGCGCCGATGGGCTTATTGCAGAAACGGACAAGCAAGCGACGTTTGTAAAGCGTATATTCGAGTCTTACCTAAAGTCGCAACAAAAATGAGCATGCTGCTCATCCTCGTCGCCTTCCTAGCATTACAATTAGGCATGGCCTCGCAGCGGGCGCGCTAGCCGGATGAAATCCGGTGCGGCCGCCCATAGCCTTGACAGGAGGGATCACTCCAGACTCGCGGCTGAGACAAACTCGCCCAAAACGTTGGGAACATTTCTCCAAGCCTCACTTTTCACGTCGGCTTCCGGTCGCGAGAGAACGACGCGAATGGCGAAGCGTCGGTTCTCGTTGCCGCATGCTCCGCCCCCTCACCCTGCCGAGATCTTCGCCAGCGCGCGGGGGAGGTCGCGGACGCCGTTCACGCGGTCGGCGGGGGTTTCCAGAACGCGGCAACGGACGAGGCGATATTCGGGGCGGCTTGAAGGCGGTGCCCAGGCGGACCGCCGCTACGCGATGCGACACCCGCAGCGCTCAGTCCTTCGCTTCCTTCAGGATTTGTTCCAATTCAGGGGCAAGAGCCGGCAGTTCTTCCTGTACGCCCAGCCAGACGATCTCGGGATCTATCTGATCAAAACCGTGAACGATGTGATTGCGCATGCCGCGTATGTCCGCCCACGGAATCGATGGGAAGGCTTGGCGGACCGGATCCGGCAGCCGGCCCGCCGCCTCGCCGATCGTCGATATGTTCCACACCACCGCCTTCATTGACCGCGCGTCGGTGCAGAACTGCTCGTAAGTCATCCCCTCGACGAAGCATTGGCATTCCTCGATCGCCTCCAGCATATGACGAATGCGGAACGCCCACTTGCGCTTTTCAGAAGACATCCACGGCTTGGCTCAGGATGTCGTCGCGGAGCTCCGGCAGGATGGCGCGGCGCGCGATCAGATCGACGGGGGCGCCGAGCACGTCCGAGAGATGGCGTGCGGTGCGCGAGAAATGAAGAAGGCCGACGGACCGATCGAACTCGACCAGCAGGTCGATGTCGCTCGCACGCCCGGCGTCGTCGCGGGCGCCGGAGCCGAACAAGGCCAACGAGCGGACAGCGAATTCGCCTTTCAGCGTCATCTCGTCGGCACGCAGCTTGTCCAGAACAGTACAGCGATCGGTCATGGCCATAATCTTACGCATGTCGCGCGGCATGCGTCAAAATCCTCCGCCCCCTCACCCCGCCATCTTTGCCAGCGCGCGGGTGAGGTCGCGAACACCGACCAGGCGGTCGGCGGGGGTTTCCCAGTTGCGGCGATAGACCAGGCGGTGGTCGGGACGCAGCTTGAAGGCGGCACCCTGGCGGGCGATGTAGGCGACCAGCTTGGCGGGATTGGCGAAGGCGTTGTCGCGGAAGGCGATGACGGCGCCCTTCGGGCCCGCCTCCACCCGCTCCACACCCGCCGCGCGGCAGAGCTGCTTGATCGCCACGACTTCCAGCAGGTTGTTCACTTCATCCGGCAACGGGCCGAAGCGGTCCACCAGCTCGGCGGCGAAGGCGTCGAGCGCCGCGCGGTCGGCCAGGTCGCCCAACCGGCGGTAGAGCCCGAGGCGGACTCCGAGGTCGGGAACGTAAGCCTCCGGCAGCAGCACGCTGAGGCCGAGCGAGATGGTGGGGCTCCACTCGGCGGCATGGGGTGCGGCGCCGCCGTCGGCCCGTGCCGCCGCCACCGCATCCTCCAGCATCTGCTGGTAAAGCTCGATGCCGACCTCGCGGATGTGGCCCGACTGCTCGTCGCCGAGCAGGTTGCCGGCGCCGCGGATGTCGAGGTCATGACTGGCGACGGTGAAGCCGGCGCCCAGCGCGTCCAGCGCCTGCATCACCGATAGCCTTTTCTCCGCCGAGCGGCCGAGCTTGCGGCGCGCCGGCAGCGTCAGGTAGGCGTAGGCCCGCACCTTCCCCCGCCCGACCCGGCCGCGCAACTGATAGAGCCCGGACAGCCCGAACATGTCGGCGCGGTGGATGACGATGGTGTTGACGCTGGGCAGGTCGAGCCCGCTCTCGATGATGTTGGTGGACAACAGGATGTCGTGCCGCCGCTCGTAGAAGGCGCCGACGGCGGCCTCCAACTCGCGGACGGGCATTCGGCCATGGGCGCTGATCACCGAAGCCTCCGGCACCAGGTCGGCAAGACGGGCCCGTACCTCGTCGATATCTTCGATGCGCGGGCACACATAGAACGTTTGGCCGCCACGCGCCTTTTCGCGCAGGATCGCCTCGCGGATGACGACCGGGTCGTATTCGAGGACGAAGGTGCGAACCGCCAGCCGGTCCACCGGCGGGGTCGCGATCAGGCTCATTTCGCGCACCCCTGAGAGTGCCAGCTGCAAGGTGCGCGGGATCGGCGTGGCGCTGAGCGTGAGCACGTGCACGTCGGCTTTCAGTCTTTTCAGCCGCTCCTTGTGGGCGACGCCGAAGTGCTGCTCCTCGTCCACGATCAGCAGGCCAAGGTCGCGGAGCACGATGTCCTTGGCGAGCAAGGCGTGCGTGCCGATGACGATATCGACGGTGCCATCCGCAAGGCCCGCCTTCACCGCCTTGACCTCCTTCGCCGTGACCAGCCGCGACAGCTCGGCGACGCGGATCGGGAATCCCCGGAAGCGCTCGGCGAAGGTGCGATAGTGCTGGCGGCAGAGCAGCGTGGTCGGGACCACGACGGCCACCTGCCGGCCATCGATGGCGGTCACGAAGGCGGCGCGGAGCGCCACCTCGGTCTTGCCGAATCCCACGTCGCCGCAGATCAGCCGGTCGGCCGGCCGGCCGCGGCCGAGATCCTCCAGGACGTCGCCGATGGCGCGCGCCTGGTCGTCGGTTTCGCTCCACGGAAAGCGGGCACAGAACTCGTCGAACAGTCCCTCGGCCGGTGCCACGACCGGCGCTTCGCGGACGGCGCGCGCGGCGGCGGTGCGGATCAGCTCGGCGGCCATCTCCTTCAGGCGCTGCTTCATCCGCGCCTTGCGCGCTTGCCAGCCGGCCCCGCCCAGCTTGTCGAGCACGACGCCTTCACCGTCGGAGCCGAAGCGGCCGACCATCTCGATATTCTCGACTGGCAGGTAGAGGCGGTCGTTGTCGGCGTAGAGGATGCGCAGGCAGTCGTGCGGAGCGCCGTCGACGGAGACCGCCTCCAGCGCGTCATAACGGCCGATGCCGTGGTCGATGTGCACGACCAGATCACCGGGAGACAGGGACGAAGCCTCGATCAGGAAGTTCTCGGCGCGGGCTCGCTTCAGTCCCCGGCGCACCATCTTCTCGCCGAGAATGTCCTGCTCGGCGATCACGGCAAGGTCCGCGGTGACGAAGCCGCGTTCCAGCGGCAGCACCGTCAGGGCCGCTACCCGAGGTTCGAGCGCCTGCGCATCCACCCAGCCATCTGCCGGTTCGATGCCGCCCACCTTGTGTTCACGCAGCACGGTCGCCAGCCGGTCCCGCGAGCCACGGCTGACAGCAGCGAGCAGAACCCGCTGGCCGGCGGCCCGGTGCTCCCCGATGCGGGCCGCGAGCGCATCAAAAACGTTGACCTCGGGCCGCGAGCGGGCCTCGGCAAAGTCGATCCCGGGCCGGCCTCCCGCGTCGAACACGCCGGGCGCATCGGCCGGGGCGGTGAATGGGCTGAGGATGGCCGTTGGCCGGCTGGCCAATGCCGCCGACCAGGCAGTGTCGTCGAGAAACAGCGTCTCGGGGGGCACCGGATTATAGGCGGATCCGACTTGGCTGAAGCGCCCGGCGGCGGTGGCGCGCCGGGCTTCGTAATAGTCGTCGATCACGGCGTTCCGCCGGGCGCGGGTCTCTTCCACCTCCTGGTCGAGGATCACCGGTGCGCCTGGCGCGTGGTCGAAGACCGTAGCCAGCCGCTCCCAGAACAACGGCAGCCAGTGCTCCAGCCCCTGGTAGCGCTGCCCGGCGGAGATCGCGCCGTACAGAGGATCGTCGCCGACCCTTGTCCCCGCCAGTGCCCGATAGGCGATGCGGAAACGCTCGATGCTGGCAGCGTTGAGCAGGACCTCACTGACGGGAAAAAGCGTGCAGCTGTCCAGCTTGGCGATCGTTCGTTGCGAGCCCACGTCGAAGGAGCGGATGCCATCGACTTCGTCGCCGAAAAGGTCGAGACGCAGAGGATCGGCGGTGCCGGGCGGGAAGAGATCGACGATGCCGCCGCGCACCGCGTAGTCGCCGCGGTCGGCCACCGTTTCCACCCGGCCATAGCCGAGATGCGCGAGCCGGGCGACGAGTTCGTCAAGGTCCAGCCGGTCGCCACGGCGCACCGTCAGGGTCTGCGCGATGAGTTCGGCTGCCGCCGGCATTTTCTGCAGCGCGGCCGAAACGGTGGTGAGCAACAAGCGGGACTTTGCCGCGGCACCGATGGCCAACCGGCTGAGCGCTTCGATGCGTCGCCCCACCACCTGAGGGTTCGGCGACACGCGATCATAGGGCAGGCAGTCCCAGGCGGGAAACTCGATCCGTTCCAGGTCCGGGGCAAAGAAGTTGAGCTGCTCGGCGAGTTGCGCCATGCGCACGTCGTCCACGCAGACCACGATCAGCGTCGAGGCCGCTTCGGCCGCGAGGTCCGCGAGAACCCGGGCGTCGTGTCCAGCCGGCGCGCCCGCGATGGTGACGCGGCCGCCCTTGGTGAAGATATTCTTTGTTAAACGCAAGGAGTTAGTCGGTTAGCTTAAAGTTTTTCATTGCGGTCATCACCGGATGCTGAAGCGCCTCGGGAACGGACTCGCGACCGGTGATCCAGTTGTAAAGGTCGAGGTCGTCATGATTCATCAGCAGCCACTCGAACCACTCGACCTCGGCGTCGTCAAGATCGGCGAGATGCCGGTCGGCGAACGCGCCAATCAGTAGATCGTTTTCCTTCATCCCCGTATGGTGGGCACGAAAGAGCACGCGCTTGCGCCTGATCTCGTTCGCGTCGCTCATCGTCCACGTCTCCAGCCGAACCGCTGTCAGCATATAACCGCCAGCGGCGGCCTTGTCAGCGGTCTCGTCTGCAGATGCGCCCACTTCCCTTGTTCCCGCTGTTCGCCGGCCTGGAGACGCTGCCGGGCGTGGGCGCGGCAGTGGCGAAGGCGCTGACCAGGCTGACCGGGGGCGCCCGCATCGTCGATCTGTTGTGGCACCTGCCCACGGGCTTGATCGATCGCCATCCAACACCGTCGATCGCCGCGGCGCAGCCGCATGCGATGGCGACGCTCACCGTCCGCGTCGTGGAGCACGCCTCGCCCCGCAGCCGCCGCCAGCCCTGGCGTGTCCTGTGCGCGGATGCGAGTGGAGAAATCATCCTGGTGTTCTTCAACGCGCGTTCCGAGTGGCTGTTGAAGATGTTGCCGCCCGGCGAAACCCGTGTCGTCAGCGGCTCGGTGGAGTCCTACAGCGAGACGCTGCAGATGGTGCACCCCGACTATATCGTCGAGCCGGGAGCGGCGACCGGCTTCCTGCCGGCGATCGAGCCGGTCTATCCGATGACCGCCGGGTTGGCGCCGAAGGTGCTGTTGAAGGCGGTGCATGCCGCGGTCGAGCGGGCGCCCGTGCTCGATGAATGGCTGGATCCAGCGCTCTGCCGCCAGCGCGGCTGGCCGGCCTGGCAGGCTGCCGTGGGTGCGGTGCATGCGCCCGGCGGCGAGGCTGATCTCGCCCCGTCCGCGCCGGCGCGCGTAAGGCTCGCTTATGATGAGTTACTGGCGAACCAGCTGGCACTGGCCGTCGTCCGCCTTCGCCAGCGCCGTCAGCCCGGCCGCGCCGTGGGCAGCGAGGGGACGCTGGCGGCGCGCGTCATGGGAAGCCTTTCGTTCACCCTGACGACTTCCCAAAGCCACGCGTTGGCCGAGATCACCGCCGACATGGCAAAGCCGTCCCGCATGCTGCGGCTGCTGCAGGGCGATGTTGGCAGTGGCAAGACCGTCGTGGCGCTGCTGGCGATGCTGCACGCGGTCGAAGCCGGGGCGCAGGCAGCGCTGATGGCGCCGACCGAACTGCTCGCCCGCCAGCACCTGGCGACAATCGGCAAACTGGCGGAAGCGGCCGGCGTTCGCGTGGCCCTGCTGACGGGCCGCGAGAAGGAAGGAGCACGCCGGGCAACCATCGAGTCCCTCGCCTCGGGCGACATCGGCATCGTTGTCGGGACCCATGCGCTGCTACAGGAGGGTGTCGTTTTCCGCGACCTCGCAATCGCGGTGATCGATGAGCAGCATCGCTTCGGCGTCGATCAGCGCCTCGCCCTTGCCGGCAAGGGCGAGCGCACCGACGTGCTGGTCATGTCGGCCACACCGATCCCGCGAACGCTGACGCTCACCGCCTACGGAGATCTGGATATCTCACGGCTCACCGAAAAGCCGCCGGGGCGGCGCCCGGTCGATACGCGGGTGGTCCCGGCCGATCGGTTTGAAGACGTGACCTCGGCACTCGGTCGCATGATTACTTCGGGTGCCAAAGTGTACTGGGTGTGTCCGCTCGTCGAAGAATCGGAGACACTTGACCTCGCCGCCGCCGAAGACCGATATGCCGCACTCGCCAAGATCTTTCCCGGTCATGTCTGGCTTGTTCACGGGCAGATGAAAACCGCAGAACGGGATGCGGCGATGCGCGCCTTTCGGGATGGTCCGCCCGGCGTGCTGGTGGCGACCACCGTAATCGAGGTCGGTGTCGATGTTCCCACGGCCACGGTGATGGTCGTCGAACATGCCGAGCGCTTCGGCCTTGCCCAGCTGCATCAGCTGCGCGGTCGCGTCGGCCGCAGCACCGCCGCCTCGACCTGCATTCTGCTGTACGCGCCGCCGATCACCGAGGCCGCACGCTCCCGCCTCGCTGTCCTGCGCGAGACCGATGACGGCTTCCGCATCGCCGAGGAGGACCTGCGGCTGCGCGGCGCGGGCGATGTCCTGGGCGTCAAGCAAAGCGGGGTGCCTGGGTTTCGTCTCGCCGATCTCGCGGTGCACGCGGACCTCCTCGCAACCGCTAACGACGATGCTCGCCTGATCCTTGAGCGCGACCCCGATCTCTCCAGCCCGCGTGGCCAAGCCTTGCGCACCCTGCTTTACCTGTTCGAGCGCGACGCCGCCATCCGCACGCTCCGCGCCGGCTGATGCCGCCCCCTGCACGCCGTCAGCGGGCCGGATCGGCTCGATCGCTTACCGGCGAATAAAGGGCACGGCGCACGAGGAAGCGAACATATCGGTACCGCCCAGTGACTTGAATCGCCATCCAGCGAAGGTGATCTAACCGCAGCCGGCGGGCATGCTCCATTGCAGCATCCAGATCGAGGTGGCCAAAATCGCCGACCGGCGCCGGCGGAGCGATCGACCTGTCCAACCCCTGGCTCTCTGTCGCTTGCATCATGACGCCCCCTTGCTGTGAACAATCTTGAGGGTCGCCCGCCTTTGGTTCGCTGAACCGGTCAGGCCCGAACGAGCCCGCGCATGCTTTTTCCGCTCTCGGGATGAGCGAAACCGGACGAAGGCCTGCGCGACAACCGCAACCCCGAGACCGGCGCAGATCATGAAGAGGGGAGCACCGAGCCACAGCAACATGGCCAGCATCGGGTGGTGCGTGCCGTCGGCCGCCGCCGCTGCCACCGGCATCTCGGCCGCCAACACCAAGGCCAGAATTGGGAATATCAGCTGCCGCGCGTTCCGCATATCGCCCCCAGGACATCACGTAGTCCATCATGCTACGCGTGATCGGCGGCCGGCAGTGTGAACCGCTTCACAATCCTGCTGTCTTAATGGGCCTGTAGGATACGCGCAGGTCGCTCGAGAGCCTCCCTGGGGAGAAGGAGATTGCTCTATCCCTGGCGAGCCTAGCGCTGATAACGGCTGCTGTTGTTCCAGTAGAGGTGGTCGTTGTCGATACCGGGACGATTGACGCTGGGAGCATATTGCGACCCGGGCCCGGTGACGCCGAACGAGAAAGGCGAGGATTCGCCGGGCTTCTCACCCTGCCCCCGAGTTGAAGCTGGCTCCCCAAGGTTCCGATACTGGTCCGACGGATCGGCGAGCCCCTGGCCGCCGGATTTGCCGCCGGCAGCGAGCGGCTCTTCGGTAAACGCCTGTGCCGGAGGGCCGGCTATCACCGCGGCGAAAAGCGCCAGGCAAAAAAACAAGACGAGGCGGTTCATCGACAGCTCCTCGGAAAGACACATCCGCAGGCCATACAGCAGGAATGGTAGCGTCGCTCCCTTCGCGCAAGAGGTGATGCGGCGGCTCTCCTCTTTCATCGGCGCATGGTCACGCTGCGGTCACACCTCGACGAGCCGCCCGCCCTCCAACCGCACCGAGCGATCCATGCGGGCGGCGAGTGCCGGATTGTGCGTCGCGATCAGAGCGGTCAGGCCAGCGCTGCGGGCGAGGCTGACGAACAGCGCGAAGACTTCTTCAGCGGTGACCGGATCGAGGTTCCCCGTCGGCTCGTCGGCCAAGACGATGGCCGGCCGGTTGGCCAAGGCCCGGGCAATGGCGACTCGCTGCTGCTCACCGCCGGAGAGCTGGCCCGGCCGGTGATGCGCTCGATCCGCAAGCCCGAGGCTGGCAAGGAGTTCCCCCGCTCGCACGCGCCCGTCGGCGTGGCCAACACCGGCGATCATCTGCGGCAACACGATGTTTTCTTCGGCGGAGAACTCGGGAAGCAGATGATGGTATTGATAGACGAAACCGATCCGAGTGCGACGCAAGGCCGTCCGTCGGTCGTCATTCAAAGGTCCGCAAGGTTCGCCATCGAGAAAGACCTCGCCCCCGTCCGGCCGTTCCAACAGGCCCGCGATGTGCAGCAGCGTCGACTTTCCTGATCCCGACGGCCCCACCAGTGCCACCAGCTCGCCAGGCGCCGCGCTGAGATCGATGCCGCGCAACACGTGCAGGGTGGTCCGTCCCTGGGAGTAGTTGCGAACGACGCCCGACAGGCGAAATACCGGCCGGCTCAAAACAGCCGCATGGACCGCACTGCTGTCATTCATAGCGAAGGGCTTCGGCCGGCTCGATGCGGGCTGCGCGCCAGGACGGATAAATCGTCGCCAGAAAGGACAAGACGAGCGCTATGCCGGTGACTGTCGCCACTTCGACCGCATCGACCTTCGCCGGCAACTTCGAGAGAAAGTAAATCTCCGGGGCGAACACGTTGGTGCCGGTCAGCGTCTGGATGCCCTGGCGGATGGTCTCGATGTTGTCGCAGAACAGCAGGCCGGCCACAAAGCCGCAGACCGTTCCGAGCACGCCCACACTGGCCCCGGAAAGGAAGAAGATGCGCGTGATCGCGCCCTTTGTGGCACCCATCGTCCGCAGGATGGCGATCGCCCGCCCCTTGTCCTTCACCAGCATGATCAGGCTGGAGATGATGTTGAAGGCAGCGACCACGATGATCAGCGTCAGGATGAGGAACATGACGTTGCGCTCGACCTGGATCGCATTAAAGAAGTTGGCGTTGGCGCGCTGCCAGTCGTGCACCCGGCCGACACCGGCCAGCGTCTTCTGCAGGTCTCGGGCGAAGGCCGGCGCTCTTTCCGCATCGTCCAGGAAGATCTCCAGGGCGCTGACAGCGTTCGGTATGTTGAAATAGGTCTGCGCCGCGTCGAGCGGCATGAAGATGAAGTTGCTGTCGTACTCGAACATGCCGACATCGAACAGCCCCACCACCCGGTAAGCGCGCATCCGCGGCACCGTGCCGAAGGCGGTGACGTTGCCTTTCGGCGAAATCAGGGTGATCTTCTGGCCGACACCAAGGCCCATCCGCTCCGCCAGTCGGGCACCGATGAGCACCGCATCGTCGCCGGCGAAGTCGTCCAGCGAGCCGTCCACAATGTGCGACGTCACGATCTCGCGCTGGCGCATGTCCTCCGGACGCAGGCCGCGCACCATGGCGCCCCGCGCCACGCCATTGGCGGTCGCCATCACCTGGTTTTCGATCATCGGATCAACCAGGACGACGCCCGGCATACCCGCCACAAGATCACGCAGATGGTCGTAATCGGTGAGCCCTTCCACACCCCCGTAGACGCTGACGTGTCCGTTCAACCCGAGGATGCGCCCCAGCAGCTCCTGGCGAAAGCCGTTCATCACCGACATCACGATGATGAGCGTCGCGACTCCAAGAAAGATGCCGAGGAACGAAAACAGGGCAATGACGGAGATGAACCCTTCCTTGCGGCGGGGGCGCAGGTAGCGCATCGCCACCGTCCATTCGAAAGCACTGAACATTGATTCGGATTTCCTCAGACGCCAAGCCGGGACAACGCGTCTTCAAAAGGCAATTCGATCCGCTCGCCACCCTTCCTTATCTTCAGCTCAACCGTGCCGGCGGCCGCTCCGCGCGGCCCGACGATGACGTGCATCGGAATGCCGATCAGGTCCATATCGGAAAACTTGACGCCCGGGCGCTCGGCGCGGTCATCCAGGAGAACCTCGATGTTGCGAGCGCGCAGCGCCTCGTAGGCGCGGGCCGAAAGGGCGTCGCAGGCGGCGTCGCCGGGCTTGAGATTGATCAGGCCCACGCTGAACGGGGCTACGCTCGCCGGCCAGATGATCCCCGCCTCGTCATGCGACGCTTCGATGACGGCAGCGACGAGTCGCGAGACGCCGATGCCGTAGGATCCCATCTCGAGGAACACCGTTTCTCCCTGCGGCCCGCTGACGGTCGCCCCCATCGGCCTCGAATACTTCGTGCCGAAATAAAAGATGTGGCCAACCTCGATCCCGCGTCCGGTCACCACATCCTCGCCCAGCGAGGCTTCCGTCGCCGTGTCCCGCTGTTCGTCCGTCGCCGCATACCGTGCGGTGTAGGCGTCCACAACCGGCTGCAAATCCGCATTGTAATCGATTGCGTCGGCGCCAAGGGTCAGATCTATGAAGCTGCGGTGATAGGCGATTTCGCTTTCGCCGGTATCGGCGAGGATGACGAACTCGTGACTGAGATCGCCGCCGATGGGCCCGGTCTGTGCCCGCATCGGGATCGCCTTCAACCCCATCCGCTCGAAGGTTCTGAGGTAACAGACAAACATTTTGTTGTAGGCGCGCAGCGCGCCGGCGCGATCGAGGTCGAAGGAATAAGCGTCCTTCATCAGGAATTCGCGGCCGCGCATCACGCCGAAGCGCGGGCGGATCTCGTCCCGAAACTTCCATTGAATGTGGTAGAGCAGCTTTGGCAACTGCCTGTAGCTCTTGATGGTGTTTCGCACGATTTCGGTGATCAGCTCTTCGTTGGTGGGACCATAGAGCATTTCCCGATCGTGCCGATCCCGGATCCGCAGCATCTCCGGCCCATAGGCGTCGTATCGGCCGCTTTCGCGCCACAACTCCGCCGACTGGATGGTCGGCATGAGCATCTCATGGCAGCCGGCCGCATCCTGCTCGGAGCGGACGATGTTCTCAATATTGCGCAAGACCCTCAGACCCAGCGGCAACCAAGTGTAAATGCCCGCACTCGACTGCCGGATCATTCCGGCGCGCAACATCAGCCGATGCGACACCACTTGGGCTTCCGCAGGATTTTCGCGCAGCGTCGGCAGGAAAAAATCGGATAGCCGCATGCGCCCTCGGTCCTTTCTCCAAACTTCTTCCGAACGCGGTGGCGCGGACGGCCGGCAATGCCCCTGTCGACGTCAATGCAGCGCCCTGATGCCCGTTCTGCTGCCCCAGCGGCTCATGACATTCTGTTGCGCCGGTCCGACCGGTGAAGATCGGTGCTTTTTCATCTTGGTTTACTGGAAATCAACAAAAAAATAGTGACGGATCCGAATCACTGCGGTACGTTGCAGCATTGCGAACTTGCGGAAAAGTCGGCCCGGGTTTTGAGGAGACAACCGAGTAACAACAGAAGTTAACCCACCAAAGCAGGGGCAAGGTTCGGCCCAAAAGAAAGCGGCGCCGGGGAAAGACCGGATCAAAATGTCGCGCTAGCGCCGAGCCAGATTGAAGTGACGGTCGCCTGGGCGGCCGTTTCGTTTTTTGCGGGCAGCAACGCCGCCTTTTGGGCCTTCACGACTGTGTCAGACTGATGGCGCCCGAGTCTATGATCCAGAAGATGACGAGCCAGACGACGGCGGCAACCACGGTGGTCACCGCCGCCTTCAGCAATATGCGTGGCCGACGCGGCGCACTCGAAGCATGGCCCCTCGCGACATCGTCAGAGCCGATCGTCTGGACGCCCCAAGGCAGCACCATGAAGATAACCACCCACCAGATAATGACGTAGACGGCGATGCCGCTGATCCAACCCATCGCCGGCTATCTCCATGCCGCGAGCGCCGCGCCCGTCAGGCCGCGTGTGCAGGATGAGCCTGCTCCAGCTCTACCAGTGTGCCGTAGAAGTCCTTGGGGTGCAGGAAGAGCACCGGATTGCCGTGAGCGCCGATTTTCGGGTTTCCGTCTCCCAGCACCCGAGCTCCGGTTGCCTTCAACTGGTCGCGAGCGGCGATAATATCGTCCACCTCGTAGCAGATGTGGTGAATGCCGCCGTCGGGATTCTTGTCCAGGAAACCCTTGATCGGAGACTTATCGCCCAGGGGATGAAGTAACTCGACCTTGGTATTCGGTAGCTCGATGAACACGACGGTCACGCCGTGAGCGGGTTCATCTTGCGGCTCGGACACCTTGGCGCCCAGCACCTCCCTATATTTTTTTGTCGCCGCCTCCAGATCCGGAACAGCTATGGCGACGTGATTGAAGCGACCGATCATTTGTCTCCCTCCATTATACTACTTAGACGCGAACGACGTGCACATGCGTGAGCGGCCGCTTGTCGATCGTTTGCCGGGCCACCCGTCGGACCGTCTGACGGGCAACTTCGACAACGCGCTCATCATTTTCGTACCGGTCAGGGGGCAAACCTTCGACCGACCGGCACACCGCTTCTCGCATTTCCTGCACCACCTGCTCTTCGCCCTGTTCGACGACGCCGACGCAGGAGATTTGGACCTGTCGGACAGAAACAAACGTCCGCTCCAGCACCACTGTTACGGCGACGGTTCCGTTGTATATGGCCTTGGTGCGGCTTCGCACAAGCTCGCCATCGACCGCAACCAGCCGGTTGCCCTCCAATGTCAGTCTTCCAGCCGGTACGTAGTCAATCACCTGGGCCGGACCGGGCGCCAATCGAACCAAAGCACCGTTTTCGGCCACGATGGTCTCCGGAACATTCAACTTCTGGGCGAAGCGCGCATGCTCGAGCATGTGGCGGTATTCGCCATGGACCGGAACCGAAACAGCCGGGCGGACGAGCGCATACATCCGCTCCAGATCGCCGCGCGGGGGATGGCCGGAGACGTGGATCCTCTCCTGTCGCTCCGTGATCACCTCGACGCCCAGCCGCAGCAGTGTATTCTGAAGCCGGCCAATGGCCAGTTCGTTGCCGGGGATCACCCGCGATGAGAAAATCACCGTATCCCCTGCCTCCAGGGTCACGCGGGGGTACTCTCCGGAGGCAATGCGCGCCAACGCCGCCCGGGGTTCTCCCTGCCCCCCCGTGCAGAGGATCAGGCTTTGCCGGCGCGGCAGCTGGGCGGCCAGGTTGTCTTCAAGGAACGGCGGCAGATCGCCGAGGTAGCCGCACTCCCGCGCCGCGGCATAGTTTCTTTTCAGCGCGTTCCCGGCCATCACCACGACGCGGCCGTTGGCATGGGCCGCAGCAGCGATCGTCGCATGGCGGGCGATATTCGAGGCAAAACAGGTGACGACGACCCGGTGCTGGCACCGGGCGATCAACTGGCGCAAGGATGGTGCAAGCGACCCTTCGGAACCCGCATTTCCGGGCACGAACACATTGGTTGAATCACAAACCAGGGCGCGGATCCCTTTCTCTCCCAGCGCCTGCAAGGCGGCTTCGTCCGAGGTTGGTCCCACCACCGGATCGGGATCGAGCTTCCAGTCGCCCGTATGCAAAATGGCGCCGGCCGGCGTTCCCACGACGACGGCCTGCGCTTCCGGGATGGAGTGCGTCATGCCGATCACCTGCAGCGCAAACGGCCCGACCTCCAGATGCCCGTTTGCCGGGATCGGCATCGGCCGCAGGCCGGAGGCCGGCGTCCCGTCTCCAATTTTCCGCTGCAACACCGCGCGCGCGAACGGGGTTGCGAAGACAGGGCAGCGGAGCGCGGGCCAGAGGTAAGGCACTGCGCCAAGATGATCTTCGTGCGCATGCGTCAGCACCAGCCCCACCAGCTGCTCCCGCCGTTCGACGATAAACGTCGGGTCAGGGACCAGGATGTCGACGCCGGGAATGGTATTGTTGTTAAAGCCGATGCCGCAGTCGATCATCAGCCACCGATGGCGCCCCGGGGGACCCCAGCCGTACAGGCTCAGGTTCATGCCAATTTCGCCGGCGCCACCCAGCGGCAGAAACAGCAGTTCGTCGTTGTCCCCGAAACTCATCTGTCGGACATCACCGCTCCGGCAGTCGGCTGATGTTCCGACGAAAAACGGCATACAGTCCCTTCAGGGTGAGATGGGGATCCACACGTTCCAGAACAGCACAACATTCCGTAAAGAGCGGAGCCACGCCGCCGGTGGCGATAACGCCCATCGGGACGTTCATCTCGCGGCGGATCCGCTCGATGATCCCCTCGATCAGGCCCACATACCCCCAGAAAATCCCCGAGCGCATCGCCTGCGCCGTCGTCTTGCCGACGACGCGATCCGGGCGACCGATCGCAACGCGGGGCAGTTGCGCCGCGACGCGGCGCAACGCTTCCAGCGACATGTTCACACCGGGCGCAATCGCCCCGCCCATGTAGCTGCCGTCCGCGTCGATGACATCGAAGGTGGTGGCCGTTCCAAAATCGACGATGATGTAGGAGCCGCCGTATTCTTCGTATGCCCCGAGCGCATTGACGAGCCGGTCAGCCCCCACCTCTTCCGGGCGGTCGATCATCACGCGGATCCCGACGTCCACTTCGGGGGCGCCGACAATCATCGGATTGCAGTCAAAGTAGCGGCGGAACATCCGGCGCAGGCTGAACAAAGCGGCTGGCACGACCGATGCGATCACCCCATGATGGATCGCAAGCCGGTCGATATTCTGCAAGGCGAGGATCTGCGTCAGCCAGACGCCATGTTCGTCGGCCGTCCGGTTGGCGTCGGTCGACGACCGCCACTGCCCTTTCATCCGTCCCACATCATCAAAGACTGCAAACACGGTGTTGGTGTTGCCCACATCAATGGCGAGCAGCATTGTTTTTGCTTCCTTATCCTTCACGTCGTCCCGGGGAAAACGTCGCCGGCGAGAATGACGCGGCTGCGTCCCTCCTCTCGCAGCAGCATTGCGCCATTCACATCCAATCCGACAAAGATGCCCTTGATGATGCTGGCATCGAGCCGCACCTCGACCGGGTGGTTAAGCTTCTCCGCACGGTCGAGCCACGCGTGCTGAATGGGCTCGAACCCTTGGCGGCGCCAGACCTCGTACCAGCGCAGGAAGGACACGCAGAACCGCTGCAACAGAGCACCCGGCTGTTCTCCTTCCGCGCCTTCCGCATGCAGCGACGTCGCCGGATACATCACTGCCTCGGCCGGCGGATGCGAAGCGATATTGACGCCCACGCCAATGACCAGCGTGGCGAGGGACCCGTCCGCGTTTGACTGCGATTCCAGCAGGATACCGGATACCTTCTTGCCATTGATGAGCACATCATTCGGCCATTTGCAGCCGACCCGGCGTGAGGCCGGAACCGCCCCGGCAATCACGTCGGCCAGGGCCACGGCGGCCACGAACGTCAACTGCACTGAGTGGGAGGCCGTCTCCGCTGGGCGCAGGAGAAGCGAAACGTAGAGATTGCCGGGGGGAGAGATCCACGTGCGTCCGAGCCGGCCGTGCCCACCGGTTTGCTCGTCGGCCCAGACCAGCGTTCCCTCGTCCGCCCCCATCCCCGCGAGTCGCTTGGCCTCGTCACTGGTCGAGTCAACGCGTTCCAGATGAATGAGACGGTAGAAGGGCGGCAGCGGCAGCGCTGCACCCATGATCCTAGCTACCGGCGAGCAGCGACGCCGCCGCGACACTGGCGCTCGACAGGATCGGCTCCGGATAAAGGAAAAACAGGACGATGAGTATCGCCGTGCCCAAGATCACCAACCGCAGCTCGGTGCCCAGATTCCGATCGAGGGGTTCAACCGCCGGGTCGAAATACATCACCTTGACGATGCGCAAATAGTAGAAGGCACTCACCACGCTGGACAGCACGCCAATGACCGCCAGCACGTACATTTCAGCCTGAACCGCCGCCAGGAAGATGTAAAGCTTGCTGAAGAAGCCGGCGAGCGGGGGAATGCCCGCCATGGAGAACATGAAGATGGCGAGCGCCAGAGCCATCACCGGATTGACCCGTGAGGCGCCGGCAAGATCCGCGATGTCTTCGACCATCTGATCGTGCCGCCGCATGCACAGGATGCAAGCGAAGGTCCCGAGGTTCATGACGAGGTAGATCGCCATATAGATGAGGACGCTGCGGATCCCCTCCTCGCCGCCCACCGCAAGGCCAATCAGCGCATAGCCCACATGCCCAATGGAGCTGTAGGCCATCAGCCGCTTGATGTTGGTCTGGCCGATCGCGGCAAACGCGCCGAGCAGCATGGAGGCGATCGAGAGAAAGACAATGATCTGGCGCCACTGAGCCGCCATGTCGCCGAACGGCTCCATCATCACCCGCAGCAGCAGCGCGATCGCCGCCACCTTCGGTGCAAGTGAGAAGAAGGCGGTGACCGGGGTCGGAGCCCCCTGGTAGACGTCCGGGGTCCACATATGAAACGGGACCGCCGAAACCTTGAACGCCAGGCCGGCAATGACGAAGACAAGACCGACCATCAGGCCGACCGGAATCGCACCGTGCAGGGCACCGATGGCGGCGCCGATCGCGGCGAATCCCGTGGTGCCCGCATAGCCATAGATCAGCGATGCGCCATAGAGCAGCATTCCCGAGGCCAGCGCGCCCAGCACAAAATATTTCAGGCCAGCTTCCACCGAGCGAACGTCATCGCGGTGAAACGAGGCGATCACGTAGAGAGCCAGGCTCTGCATCTCCAGGCCCACATAAAGCGCGATGAAGTCGTTCGCCGAAATCATGAGCATCATGCCGGTGGTGGCCAGCATCACCAGAACGACATATTCGAAGCGCGCGATACCCTGCAACTCCAGGTAGTCCTGGGAGATTAACAGGCAGAGCGCCGCCGCTCCGACCACGAGGCACTTGAAGAAGACCGCGTAGTCGTCCACGACGAACATGTTGCCGAATGCCGTTATCGGCCCACGCGCAGCGATGGTCACCACGAGCAGCAAAGTCAGAACAAGGGCGATGACACCCAGCCGGATCGTCAGACGGGATACGCGCACCGCCCCGGGCCCCTCCGCCTCCGGTTGGAAGGCGCCGAACATCAACAACGCCATGGCGGCGAGCGCGAGAAATATCTCGGGCAGGGCCGAGACGACGTTGGGAACTTCGGCGAGTGGCATGGGTGGGTCGAGCTCCCTGATACGATCGTGCTAACGGGCCGCCAACGCGGAAGCGTCCAAGGCTGCGCGGGCCACCTCAAGCCGGCCAACCACATTTTCCACCGAGGCGTGCATCACGCCCAGGATGGAGTCGGGGTAGATCCCCATCCACAACACCACCAGGGCCAGCGGCGCGAACACCAGCATCTCGCGAGGGCTGAGATCGCTTAGCGACTTCAGCGTATCCTTCACCAGGGCGCCCATGATGACACGACGATAGAGATACAGCATATACGCCGCACCCAGGATGACGCCGGTCGCCGTGAACGTCGCCACCCAGGCGTTGTGCTGAAATGCGCCAAGCAGAACGAGGAATTCACCCACGAAACCGCTTGTGCCGGGCAGACCCACCGACGCCAGCATGAACAGCATGAAGACCAGCGCGTAAACCGGCATGCGGTGGACCAATCCGCCGTAGGTGGCAATGTCGCGCGAGTGGGTGCGGTCGTAGACCACGCCAACCACCAGGAACAGTGCCGCTGAGACGATGCCATGGCTCAGCATCTGGAAGATCGCGCCTTCCACACCGGGCGCGGTCATGCTGAAGGCACCGACCGTGACAAAGGCCATATGAGCCACCGATGAGTAGGCGATCAGCTTCTTCATGTCTTCCTGAGCCAGCGCCACCAGTGAGGTGTACACCACCGCGATCACGCTGAGCGCGAACACCAACGGCGCGAAGCTGATCGACGCCTCCGGAAACATCGGTAACGAGAACCGCAGAAAGCCGTAGCCTCCGAACTTCAGGAGCACACCCGCGAGAATGACCGAGCCTGCGGTGGGCGCTTCGACGTGCGCATCCGGCAGCCAGGTGTGCACCGGCCACATCGGCAGCTTCACCGCGAAAGCGGCGAAGCAGGCAAGCCACAGCCAGTGCTGCATGCGCGACGGCAGGTCATAATTCAGCAGCGTCGGAATATCGGTGGTGCCGGCGTGCAGGTAGAGAGTGAGGAGCGCCAGCAGCATCAGGACCGAGCCGGCCAGGGTGTAAAGGAAGAATTTGAACGCCGAGTACACGCGGCGGGGACCGCCCCAGACGCCGATGATCAGGAACATCGGGATCAGCACGCCCTCGAAGAACAGGTAGAACAGGATCAGATCGAGGGCGCAGAAGGTGCCGACCAGCATCGTTTCCATCAGCAGGAAGGCAATCATGTACTCCTTCACCCGGCTGGTGATGCTGGTCCAGCTGGAAAGGATGCAGATGGGAATGAGCAGGGTGGACAGAAGGACGAACGGCATCGAGATGCCATCGACGCCCATGTGGTAGGCGATATTGAAGGCGGGCATCCACAGCGCCCGCTCCTCGAACTGGAAATCGGCGGTCGACGGATCGAAGTTGAACCAGATGCCCAGCGACAGCAGGAATGTCGCCGATGACGTGAGCAGGGCGACGTTGCGCGCGTTTCGGGCAACGACGTCCGGCGCACCGCGGATCACCAGGATAAAGCCGGCGCCGAGGAGCGGGAGAAAGGTGACCAACGAGAGAAACGGCAGATTGCCCATCGACGACGCCTCAGCCCATCACGCGAAAGAGGTACCACGACACGAGGAGCAGGACCCCGATCAGCATGGCGAAGGCATAGTGGAAAATGTAACCCGTCTGCAGCCGGACGGCGCCCCGCGCGATCCGCACCGCCGTGGCGGCAACGCCGTCGGGCCCGATGCCGTCGATCAGGGCGCCGTCGCCGCCCTTCCACAGCCCGCGACCGATGCGGAAGGCCGGCCGAACGAAGATCCCGTCGTACAATTCATCGAAGTACCACTTGTTCAACAGGAACTGGTAGAGAGCCTGGAACCGGCTCGCCAGCATCTGCGGGATCCCCGACGTGAACATGTACAGGACGTAAGCGAGCGCGATGCCGGCAAGACCGACGGCCAGCGGCAGCAGCTTGACCCACGTCGGCGCATCGTGCGCGTGCTCAAGAGCCGGATGGTCCTCAAGCACGACAATCGCGCCGCGCCAGAACTCCTGCCAGTGGTGACCCACCAGCGGCTCGTACGCGATGAAGCCCGCGCAGACTGCGCCGACGGCCAGCACCATCATCGGGATCAGCATCGATTTGGGTGATTCATGAATCCGGGCGACGACACTCTCGTCGCCGCGCGGCGTCCCGTGAAACGTCATGATCAGCAGGCGCCAGGAATAGAAGGCCGTGAGGAACGCCGCGGCGATGCCGAGCCAGAATGCGAGCGTCCCGACGAACGTACCCGCGCCCCAAGCCGACTCCAGAATGAAATCCTTCGAGAAATACCCGGCGAAGGGCCAGATCCCCGCCAGCGCCAGGTTGCCGATCCACATCAGCGCATAGGTCACCGGGATCAGCTTCCACAACCCGCCCATCTTGCGCATGTCCTGCTCGTCGGACATGGCGTGGATGACCGAGCCGGATCCGAGGAACAGCAGCGCCTTGAAGAAGGCGTGGGTCATCAGATGGAAAATTCCCGCGTTGTAAGCCGAGACCCCGCAGGCGAAGAACATGTAGCCCAGCTGCGAGCAGGTCGAATACGCGATCACCCGCTTGATATCGTTCTGCGTGCAGGCCACGGTCGCCGCGAACAGGCAGGTGAGCCCGCCGACCACCGTGACCATCGTCAACGCCGCCTCCGATTGCTCGAAGAGGGGAGAGCAGCGCGCGACCATGAACACGCCGGCGGTCACCATCGTCGCCGCATGGATCAACGCCGAGACCGGCGTCGGGCCCTCCATCGCGTCCGGCAGCCAGGTGTGCAGGCCCAGTTGCGCCGACTTGCCCATCGCGCCTACGAACAAAAGCAGGCAGATCAGCGTCAGCGCATGCAATTCGGTGCCGTACACCGAGATCATCGTGTTCGCTTGACCCGGCGCGGCCGCAAAGATGGTGTCAAGGTGGACCGAGCCGAACAGCAGGAATGTGGAGAAAATGCCCAGCGTGAAGCCGAAGTCGCCCACGCGGTTGACGACGAACGCCTTGATCGCCGCCGCGTTGGCCGAGGGCCGGTCGTACCAGAAGCCGATCAGCAGGTAGGAGGCGAGACCGACGCCTTCCCATCCGAAGAACATCTGAACCAGGTTGTCGGCTGTCACCAGCATCAGCATGAAGAACGTGAACAGGTTCAGGTAGGCCATGAACCGCGGGATGCTGTTGTCGTGGTGCATGTAGCCGATGGAATAGACATGCACCATTGCCGAGACGACGGTGACCACGAGCATCATGACGGCGGTGAGGGAGTCCACCTTCAGCGCCCACGAAACCTGGAAAGTCCCCGATTCAATCCAGTTCAGGATGGTCACGGTGTGTGCGTTGCCGTCGATCGCCACGTCCCAGAAGACGATGATCGCGACCGCCATCGACGCCAGCAGCGCGCCGCAGGTAATGCGCTGTGCAAGCGCATCGATGCGGTGCTTGGCATGCTTGTCCTCAGGTTCCACGAACGCGAGGCAACCGGCAATGATTGCACCGATCAGGGGCAGGAAGACCACGGCCACCGTCATTGCCCGTCCCTCATCCTCTCATGGTGTTGATGTCTTCGACGGCGATGGAGCCGCGGTTGCGGAAGTAGACGACCAGGATGGCGAGGCCGATCGCCGCCTCTGCCGCCGCCACGGTGAGGACGAACATGGCAAACACCTGCCCGACCAGGTTGTTCAGGTAAGTCGAAAAAGCGACGAAGTTGATATTGACCGCAAGCAGCATCAACTCGATCGACATCAAAATAATGATGATGTTCTTGCGGTTCAGGAAAATACCAAAGATGCCGGTGGCGAACAGGATCGCCGCCACCCACAGGTAGTGCGTCAAGCCGATGGCCAGCATCACAGGCCCTTCCCGGTGGGAATCTTGCGAATCTCTATGCTGTCGGCAGGCCGGCGGGCAATCTGCCGCCCGATATTCTGCCGGCGCACGCCCGGCCGACGACGGTGGGTGAGCACGATGGCGCCGATCATTGCGATCAGCAGGATCAGGCCGGCCACCTGAAACAGGTAGATGTAGTGGGTATAGAGAAGCTGACCCAGCGCGTGTGTGTTGGTCACCTCCGTCGCCGGCGGAGCGGCAGCGATGGTCTCCACCACCCGCGCTTCCGGCCCGAGCTGCCAGCCGGCCAGAACGGCCAGCATTTCAACCAGCAAAATCAGGCCGATCAGCCCGCCGATCGGCAGATAACGCAGAAAGCCCTGGCGAAGCTCGGCGAAATTGATGTCCAGCATCATGACGACGAACATGAACATCACGGCAACGGCGCCCACGTAAACCACGACGAGGATCATCGCGAGGAACTCCGCGCCCATGAGCACGAAGAGGCCGGCGGCATTGAAGAACGCCAGGATCAGGAAAAGCACGGAGTGGACGGGGTTCCGAGCCGCGACCACCATCACGCCCGAGACAATTGCGATCGCGGCAAAGACATAGAAGGCCAGCGCTGAGATGATCATCGGCTTTCCGAACGGACAGTGGCGGTACGGTGAATTTCGAGCGGGTCCCGATGTGTGCTTTACCGCCGCCCCTTTCTGTCCGATCGCGGCCGATCAGTCAACGGTATGGAGCATCAGCCGTCAGATTGGCGGCGAGCTCGCTTTCCCACCGGTCCCCGTTCGCGAGCAGCTTCTCCTTGTCGTAGAGCAATTCCTCACGGGTCTCCGTCGAAAACTCAAAGTTGGGGCCCTCGACAATGGCATCGACCGGGCAGGCTTCCTGGCAATAGCCGCAGTAGATGCACTTCACCATGTCGATGTCGTAGCGCGTGGTGCGGCGACTGCCATCGGCCCTCGGTTCAGCCTCGATGGTGATGGCTTGAGCCGGGCAAATCGCCTCGCACAGCTTGCATGCGATGCACCGCTCTTCGCCGTTGGGATAGCGCCTCAAGGCATGCTCGCCGCGAAAGCGGGGGCTGAGGGGCCCTTTTTCGTAGGGATAGTTCAGCGTTACCTTCGGCTTGAACATATACTTGAAGGTCAACGCCAAGCCAGCCACCAACTCGCTCAGCAATACGGCACGGGCGGTACGATCCATAAAGCTCACGGCAGCGACATCCCTCAGCCGGCTCTCACCGGCATCCAGCCAAAAGCGAGCAGCGCGCCCGCGACGACAGCGACGGCGGCCAACGAAACCGGCAGAAACACCTTCCAGCCCAGCCGCATCAGCTGATCGTACCGGTACCGCGGGAAGGTCGCCCGCACCCAGAGAAACACGAACAGGCAAGCGGCAATCTTGAACGCAAACCAGACGGGACCGGGTATCCAGGTGAACGGCGCGACATTGAAGGGGGGAAGCCATCCGCCAAGAAAGAGCACCGACGTCATTCCCGACATCAGGATCATGTTGGCGTATTCACCGAGGAAGAAAAGGGCGAAGGTCATCGCCGAATATTCGACGTTGTATCCCGAAACCAGCTCCGCTTCCGCTTCCGGAAGATCGAACGGGTGCCGGTTGGTCTCGGCCAGCCCCGAGACAAAGAAGATCACCGCCATCGGCAGCAACGGGAAAACAAACCAGTTGAAGAGGCCCCACGGCCCCGCCTGTGCTTCGACAATCGCCGACAGGTTAAGGGAGCCCACGCAAAGCAGGACCGTGATGATGACGAAGCCGATCGAGACCTCGTAGGACACCATCTGCGCCGCCGAGCGGATCGCGCCGAGAAAGGCGTACTTCGAGTTGCTGGCCCAGCCGGCCATGATGATGCCGTAGACGCCAAGCGACGAAATGGCGAACAGATAGAGGACGCCGACGTTGATGTCGGCCAGAACCATCGGCGAGCCATCGCCATGGCGACCGAAGGGAATGACCGCCCAGGCGACAAGCGCCAGAATGAAGGTGATCATCGGAGCGATCACGAAGACGCCGCGGTTGGCGCCCGTCGGGATGATCGTTTCCTTGAGAAACAGCTTGAGCCCATCGGCCATCGGCTGCAGCAGCCCGAACGGCCCGACGACATTCGGCCCCTTGCGCAGGTGCATCGCGGCGATCACCTTGCGCTCGGCCAGCGTCAGGTAGGCGACGGCCAGCAGTAACGGCAGCACGATCGCCAGGATCTGGATGACGATCCAGGCGGCTGGCCAGATCCACCCTGCCCAGAGTTCAGCCATGGGTACCGGTCTTCACGGCGGCATTCCCTCCAAAGGCTTCGACGCATTTTGCCATCGTCACGGACGCTCGACAGATCGGGTTGGTCAGGTAATAGCTCTCGAAATAGGGCCGGAACGACGCCTCGTCGATTTCTCCCGCCGAACCAAAGCTGCCCCAGGCACTTGCGGTAACAACATCCGGCAGCGCGAAGATCGGCGCCGCCGCGGCCATTTGTGCCCGGACCTCGCTGAGATTGGTCACCGGCAGCGGGTGCCCCAGCGCCTCGGACAGCGCCCGCAGGATCGCCCAATCCTCCCGGGCCTGACCCGGGGGCAGGCAGGCGAAGTAGCCGCGCTGCACCCGCCCCTCGGTGTTCACGTAGGTTGCGTCCTTCTCCGCGTACGTGGCGCCGGGCAAAATCACGTCAGCGCGATGCGCGCCCGCATCGCCGTGGTGTCCCTGGTAGATGACGAAAGCATCGCTGAGCCGAGAGGTGTCGATCTCGTCCGCCCCCAGCAGATAAACGATCTCGATTTCGCCGCTTTCGGCGCCTTCCAGAATGCCCGCCACGTTGCGGCCTCCCGGTCCGGGCACCAGCCCGAGATCGAGCCCGCCAACCCGCGCCGCGGCCGTGTGAAGGACATTGAAGCCGTTCCAGCGACGATCGCCCCCTGCCATGCCGGTTGCTTCGGCGAGCCGGCGCGCGGCGTCCAGAATCGCTGCGCCGTCCGGACGCGTCAGCGCCGCCTGCCCCACGATCAACATCGGCCTTTCGGCATCCTGCAGGGTCCGGGCGAAGGTATGTTCGCCGCTGATCAGCGCGCCGAGCAGGCGAGGGTCGTCGCCGAGATGCTGATAGTCGTAAGTGAGATCGAGGGCCGGCCCCAGCAGTGCCACCGCCAAGTCGCCCGTCCGCCATCGCTTGCGGATCCGCGCGTTCAACACGGCTGCCTCGAGCCGCGGGTTGGTCCCGATGAGCAGAAGCGCGTCCGCGCGCTCGATGCCGGCGATTGTCGTGTTGAACAGGTAGGCGGCGCGGGGTGCGGGGGGCAGTGCGGCGCCGTCCTGCCGACAGTCGATGTTCGGTGAACCCAGGAGAGCCATCAACTGCTTCAACAGCAGCATCGACTCGGCACAGGCGAGGTCGCCTGCTATGGCAGCCACCCGATTGCCCGGAACGCCCTGCAGTCTCTTGCCGATCGCCGCGAAGGCTTCCGTCCAGGTCGCCGGGCGAAGCTTTCCCCCTTCACGCACGTAAGGCCGGTCCAGCCGCTGGCGACGCAGCCCATCGCACGCAAAGCGGGACTTGTCCGAGATCCACTCCTCGTTGACGTCCTCGTTGACGCGAGGCAGAACGCGGACCACCTCACTGGTGCGGGCGTCGATGCGGATGTTACAGCCGACGGCGTCCATCACGTCCACCGACTCGGTTTTCGACAGCTCCCACGGCCGCGCGACGAACGCGTAGGGCTTGCTGGTCAAGGCGCCGACCGGGCAAAGATCGATGATGTTTCCAGACAGCTCCGAGGACAACGCCTTCTCCACGTAGGTGGTGACCTGCATGTCCTCGCCGCGGCCGGTCGCTCCGAGTTCGGGAACGCCGGCGACGTCCTGCGCAAAGCGGATGCAACGCGTGCAATGGATGCAGCGTGTCATGAACGTCTTCACCAGCGGACCGAAGTGTTTCTCCGGCACCGCGCGCTTGTTCTCGTGGTAGCGCCCGCGGTCAAAGCCGTAATACAGAGCCTGGTCCTGAAGATCGCACTCGCCGCCCTGGTCGCAGATCGGGCAATCGAGCGGATGGTTGATCAGCAGGAACTCCATCACGCCCTTGCGAGCCGCGAGCACCTTCGGGGTGTTGGTCTCGACCACCATGCCGTCGGCCGCCGGCATCGCGCACGAAGCGATCGGCTTGGGCGAGCCCTGCATCCCGACGAGGCACATCCGGCAGTTGCCGGCGATTGCGAGGCGTTCGTGGTAGCAAAACCGCGGAATTTCGACGCCGACGCTTTCGCAAGCCTGCAGCAAGGTAAGGCCCGCCGGTACCTCGACCTGTCGTCCGTCGATCGTCAGCTTCGGCATCGCGCTCTGCCCTTACGCCGCTTGTTTGTTTTGGCTTGCCTGGTAGTCAGCGAGGCGCTGCTCCAGTTCAGGCCGGAAATTTCGGATCAATCCCTGGATCGGCCAAGCCGCCGCGTCTCCCAGGGCACAGATGGTGTGCCCTTCAATCTGCCGGGTCACCTGGCTCAGCAGGTCGATTTCTTCAATGCGGGCCCGACCCGCACTGATCCTTTCCATCACCCGCCACAGCCAGCCGGTGCCTTCGCGGCACGGCGTACACTGCCCACAACTCTCGTGCTTGTAGAAGCGCGAAAAGCGGGTGACGGCGCGGATGATGTCGGTGGATTTGTCCATGACGATGACCGCGGCCGTGCCGAGGCCGGACTTCGCCTGCTGCAAGCCATCGAAGTCCATGCGCACGGTCTCGCAGATCGAGCGTGGCATCGCCGGCACCGATGACCCTCCGGGAATGATGGCGAGCAGGTTGTTCCAGCCGCCCCGCACGCCGCCTGCGTGGCGTTCGATCAGTTCCTTGAGGGGAACGCCCATTTCCTCTTCAACCGTACACGGCTGATTGACGTGCCCTGAGATGTTGAAGAGCTTGGTGCCGGTATTCTTCGGCCGGCCGATGCTGGCAAACCAGTCGCCGCCCCGCCGCATGATCGTCGGAACGACCGCAATCGTTTCCACGTTGTTGACGGTCGTCGGACACCCGTAAAGCCCGACGTTGGCCGGAAACGGCGGCTTGAGGCGCGGCTGCCCCTTCCTGCCCTCCAGGCTTTCGATCAGCGCCGTCTCTTCCCCGCAGATGTACGCTCCGGCGCCCCGGTGAACATGAATATCGAAAGCCCAGCCCGAGCCGCAGGCATCCGGGCCGAGCAGGCCTGCCTCACGCGCCTCGTCAATCGCCCGCTCAAGCGCCTCGATCTCACGGAAGAATTCGCCGCGAACATAGATGTAAGCGGTGTGGGCACCCATCCCGACGCCGGCGAGAAGGCATCCCTCGATCAGTTTGTGCGGCTCGTGCCGCATGATCTCGCGATCCTTGCAGGTCCCGGGCTCACCCTCGTCGGCGTTGACGACCAGGTAGTGCGGGCGATCGCCCACCTCCTTCGGCATGAACGACCATTTCATGCCGGTGACAAACCCGGCGCCGCCCCGGCCGCGCAAACCGGACTTCCGGACTTCATCGACAATGGCGACGCGACCCCGCGCGATCAACTCGTGAGTGCCATCCCAGTCGCCGCGCGCGCGGGCACCTTGCAGATTGAGTTCGCCGAAGCCGTATAGATTGGTGAAGATCCGGTCCTGATCCTTGAGCATCAAGCCTCTCCGCCTTGCTTGTCAGGCCCGGATGGCGCCCCCGGGCTCGCCGTCAGCGAGGTCAGCCCTCCCGCCGGCTCGGCGCCGCGACGACCGATCTGCGAGCCCGCCTTCGGTTTCTCCCCGCGCGCCAGCGCATCCAGGATCGCGGCGACGCTTTCCGGTGTCAGATCCTCATAGTAGTCGTCACCGATCTGCATCATCGGCGCGTTGACACAGGCGCCGAGACATTCCCCTTCCGCCAGGGTGAACAACCCATCGTCGCTGGTCTCGCCGGCGCCGATGCCCAACTTCTCGCGAAAGACCGCGATGACGTCATCGGAGCCCCGCAGCCAGCACGGGACATTGGTGCAGACTTGCACGAAGTGCCGGCCGACGGGCTGCAGGTTGAACATCGTGTAGAACGTCGCGACTTCGTAAACCCGGATGGGCGGCATCTGCAAAAAATCGGCCACGTAGTCGAGCGCCTGCAGCGTCAGGTACCCGCCGTTCTGACGCTGGGCCAGATGCAGCAGCGGCAGAACCGCGCTCGCCTGCTTGCCTTGCGGATACTTCGCGAGATGGCGGCGCGCCTCATCGAGGTTCTCGTCCGAGAACGAGAAGGGCGGTCCGGAAACGGCAATGGCACTGCGCTCGCTCATCGGTCGACCTCTCCGAAAACGATATCCAGCGAGCCCAGCACCGCGACGACATCGGCCAGCATATGACCGCGGCAGAGGAAGTCCATCGCCTGCAGGTGGGCGAAACCCGGCGTCCGGATCTTGCAGCGGTACGGCCGGTTGGTGCCGTCGGCAACCAGGTAAACGCCGAACTCGCCCTTCGGAGCCTCCACCACGGTGTAGGTCTCCCCTTCCGGCACGTGGTAGCCCTCGGTGTACAGCTTGAAGTGGTGGATGAGCGCTTCCATCGAGTGCTTCATCTCGGCACGGGGCGGCGGCGCAATCTTCCGGTCGTCCACCCTGACCGGGCCGGTCGGCATCTCCTGCAGGCACTGGCGAATGATCTTCAGGCTCTCGCGCAACTCGTACATGCGCACCAAGTAGCGATCATAGCAGTCGCCATGCTTGCCCACCGGCACGTCGAAATCCACCCGATCGTAAGCGTCATAGGGCTGGGCCTTGCGCAGATCCCAGGCCACGCCGCTCGCCCGCAGACAGGGCCCGCTGAATCCCCAGTCGAGCGCCTGCGTCGCATCGATCACACCGATATCCACCGAGCGCTGCTTGAAGATGCGATTTTCCGTCAGCAGTTCTTCCAGATCGTCGATGCACTGCGGAAATTGCTCGGACCAAGTCCAGATATCGTCCGTGAGCCCCGCCGGCATATCCAGCGCCACGCCTCCCGGGCGAAAGTAATTCATGTGCATGCGGGCACCACAGACCCGCTCGCAGAACTCCATCAAAATCTCGCGCTGCTCGAAGCCCCAGAGCATGGGAGTCATCGCGCCCACGTCCATGGCAAAAGCGCAGACGGTGAAGATATGATTGAGCACCCGCCCGATCTCGGCATACAGCACGCGGATGTACTGACCGCGCGGCGGTGCCTCGATTCCCAGCAGCTTCTCGGCGGCCAGCGCGAAAGCATGCTCCTGGTTCTGCGGCGCGACATAATCGAGACGGTCGAAATAAGGCACCGCCTGCAGATACGTCTTGTATTCGATCAGCTTCTCGGTGCCGCGATGCAGCAGGCCCACATGCGGATCGGCACGTTCGATCGTTTCCCCGTCCATCTCCAGGACCAGCCGAAGGACGCCGTGCGCCGAAGGATGCTGAGGCCCGAAATTGAGCGTGAAGTTCTTGATCTGTGTTTCGGCCATCAGTGCTTTCCGTCCGCCTTCTCGTCGCCCGGCAGATACTCCTGCATGCCTTCCCAGGGACTGAGGAAATCGAAATTGCGGAAATCCTGGGGCAGCTTCACCGGTTCGTACACGATGCGTTTCTGCTCGTCGTCCCAGCGCACCTCGACATACCCGGTCAGCGGGAAATCCTTGCGCAAGGGATGCCCCTCGAAGCCGTAATCGGTGAGGATGCGCCGGAGATCGGGATGTTCGAGGAACAGGATCCCGTAAAGGTCCCAAGCCTCCCGCTCCCACCAGCCGGCAGAGCTGAAAACGCCGGTCACCGTTGGCACCGGAGTCCGCTCGTCGGTGCGGACCTTGACACGGATACGCCGGTTGTGCGTCAGGCTGAGCAGATTGTAGACCACCTCGAACCGCTCGGCGCGGCCGGGATAATCGACGCCGCAGACGTCCATCAACTGCTTGAACTGACAATTGACGTCGTCGCGCAGATACCGGAGGACGCGCGGCAACGCCGGGGCCTTCACCAGAATGCACAACTCGTCGCGGCCGGTGTCCACCGACAAAACAGCCTCGTGCAGCGCTGCCTGCACGTATTCGCCAAGATCGCGAAGCGCCAGATCCATGATGTCCTGCGAGCTTTTGTGATTGCTAACGCCACAATGTTCCGGTGCGCCGGATCTTCTTCTGCAATAGCAGCACGCCGTAGACCAGCGCCTCCGCCGTCGGAGGACAGCCGGGTACATACACGTCGACCGGGATCACCCGATCGCAACCGCGCACCACCGAATAAGAGTAATGATAGTAGCCGCCGCCATTGGCGCACGACCCCATCGAGATCACGTACCGGGGCTCCGCCATCTGGTCATAGACCCGACGAAAGGCCGGCGCCATCTTGTTGGTCAGCGTGCCGGCGACGATGATCACATCGGACTGGCGGGGACTCGGCCGCGGCACCACACCAAAGCGGTCGAGATCATATCGGCTGACATAGGCATGCATCATCTCGATGGCGCAGCAGGCCAAGCCGAACGTCATCGGCCACATCGATCCCGCGCGCGCCCAGTTGACCAGATTATCGACCTGCGTCAGCAGGAAGCCCTTTTCCTGAATCGCGTCGTTCACGCCTTGCCAGAGCTGATCCACGTCACCGCCCTTTGGCACCGCCGGATCATTCGACCCGGGGGGGACAATCACTCCCATTCCAACGCTCCCTTCCGCCACTCGTATATAAATCCAACGGTCAGGATTGCGAGGAAAAGCATCATCGACCAGAAGCCAAAAACCCCGATATCTCCGAGCGCTACGGCCCAAGGAAAGAGGAAGGCCACCTCCAGGTCGAAGATGATAAACAGGATGGCCACAAGGTAAAACCGGACGTCGAACTTGCCTCGCGAATCCTCGAACGGATCGAAGCCGCATTCGTAGGCGGCGTTCTTCTCGGGATCCGGGCGTTCGCCAGCGACGATGTAGGACGCCCCGATCGCGGCGCCGGCGATGACGACCGCCAGGCCGATGAAAATCAGGATGGGCAGGTACTCGTTCAGCAGAGGGGACACGCGAACCTCGCGGCGTGCGTTCAGGGCGACAGGTGGCGGGAGTGACGGGACTCGAACCCGCGGCCTCCGGCGTGACAGGCCGGCGCTCTAACCGACTGAGCTACACCCCCGGACTTCCGCCGCCCGGCTGGATGTCTGGATCTATCCCGTTGCGCTGGAGAGTGTCAAGGAACACAGCCGCGCAGGCTCGACACCGAATGCGATACTGTTGCACCTCCCGGATTCAGCATCCGTCGGCAACGGGCCGGATGGCGCAGCAACCTCATCGGCGGCAACGAAGATGGGGGCCGTCAGGAGGCAACCGGAGATCGTTGCACTAGCACCGCGACCGGGAAATCGGCCAGCAGGTGCCGCAGCAACAGACGTTCTCCCTCCTCGGTCTCTACCCGACGACCGGTGAAGATGTCTTCCCAGGATCCATTGACCGTTTCGACAGGAAGGGTCACGGCCGTGTCGCCCCAGGCGGCCTCTCCCAGCGGCCAGCCGCCGGCCTTTGAACACAGCCGGGTGGCAAGCCGCGGCACGACGGTGAGGATTTGCGCTTCACCGTTGCTGCGCACGAAGGCCACCGCGTGGTCAGCCATTTCGTTTTCGACCTCGACCGGCGTATAGAGCCCGCGGCGAAACAGTTCGGGCAGCGCCTGTCGCAACGCCAGCAGCCGCCACACGACAAACAGCTTGACGGTGCCGTCTGTCCAGTCGGCCAACAAAACCGACGCCAGTTGCTCGCGCTGCTGGGCGAACGCGTCGCTGAGCCGCGCAAGCCTGGACACCCGATCGTCGAAATCGACCGGCCTGCGATTGTCGGGGTCGACCAGGCTGAAGTCCCAGAGCTCACACCCCTGGTAGGTATCCGGAACACCCGGCGCCGTGAGCTTGATCGCCGCCTGGGCCAACCCACTCACTGCCCCGGGTATGGCGATGGTACGATGAAAGGCGCGGAAATCGGCCAGGAATGGATTGGACCGGGAGACGTCGAGGCAGCGCCCGATCAGCGACAGCAGCGCGTTCTCGTAATCGTCGTTCGGGTTAATCCAGCTCGATTCAGTCTTCGCCTCCCTGACCGCCTTGGTCATATAAGCGGACATGCGGTCGCGTAGATCCGCCACCATCGTGGGGTCGAGATCACAGTCACCGTGAAACTCGGCCGGCCAACAGCCGACCAGGGCCTGATAGAAGAGGTATTCGTCGTTGGCGCTCGGAGCCATCTCGTCATTGACCAGCACCTTGCGCCGGTGATTGAGCGTGGCCCAGCGGCGAACGCGGCGACCCCATTCCGCCGGCACCTCCGAAAGTGTGTCAATGCGCACGCGGGCGTCCTCACCGCGCTTGGTGTCGTGGGTTGCGGTCGCCAACATCGTGTCCGGCCAGCGCCGCACCACGTCCTGCATGGCCTTGTGAAAGGCGCTGACGGTGATACCAAACCGCTCCGGCTCGCCCCCTACCTCATTCAGCGATATCAACTGGTTGTAGCGGTAGAAGGCGGTGTCCTCGACCCCTTTCGCGGCCACGGGTCCGGAGTACTGCTGGAATTTCATCGCCAGCCGCCGGACCTCGCGCCGGCTGATGGGTGCTCCGCCGGCGGAAAGGTCCGTGCTCAGCGCGGCCTGGATGAAGTCGAAGACGGTCTTGTCGCCGCGCAGGCTACGCCGCCGCGCGTGCGCGATCGCCCAGTCGATGTGCCGCCGATCCTCGGCCGACGCCCCGGTTGCATCCACGTAGGTGCGGTACACCGGGAAACAGGCCGCCACCTCGCGCAGCGCCTGTCGCAGGCCGACAAGCGTGTAGTCGCGCGTCAGCCAGCTGCTCTCGGTGAGATGATTGTATTCATTGGCCAAAACCCGCAATTCGCTGGCAAGCTCGGCATCCATCACCTGCCGGCGGCTGATGTAGGCGATTTCCCCGAAAGGGATGTGATTCCCGGAGAAGCGCTCATAGAAGCGCTCAAGTACCGGCCCGCCCGCAGGGTCAACAAACAGCCCGTGCACCCGGTTGAGGAATTCGTAGCCCGTCGTTCCGGCGATCGGCCAGTCTTCGCGCAGGCGCTCATGCACCGCCAAAATCTTTTCGACGACGATCCAGAACAGCGGCGAGCCGTTCTCTTCGGCCTCCCGTGCCTCGACTCCCAGTGCGGCACGTGCGCTTTCCTGCAGGCGCTGCAAATACTGCTTCGGATCAAACAGACCATCCACATGGTCGATGCGCAGGCCGTGGACACGCCGGCGGCGGACAAGATCAAGAACGAGCCGATGGGTTTCCTCGTACACTACCGGGAGCTCAACCCGAATGCCGGCCAACTCGTTGATCTGAAAGAAGCGGCGGTAGTTGATCTCCTCGGCGGCCACCCGCCAGTAGGCCAGCCGATAATGCTGCGCTTCCAGCAGCTCATGCATCCCGCGGCGGGCATCAGGATCGTCCGGAACGTTCAGTTGCGCGAGTGTCTCCTCGATCGACTGCGCCAGATCGGGCGAATTCGACACCAGTTCGGCCAACTGCCGCTTCAGCTGATCGCCCTCGAGCCGGCGAGCCGATTGCTGGCGAAGGGCCGGCGACCACTCCCGCACATCACGGAACTGGGCGCTCAAATCCTCGCACGCATCGAGCGTCTCGTTGTGGGCTGGCTCGCCACCGGAATGAGCGCGACGGTAACGCCTCAGGACGGCCCGCAGAATCCGCTCGTATTCGCCGGGCGCCACCGGAAAGCGATGCTCATGATAGCGGATGTCGAAACTGCCGGCGGCAGCTTCGAAGGCCAGCCTCAGTTCGCCCGCTTCCAGCACACGGCCGTAATGGTCGCCGAGCACGGGAATGAGGACCTTGCCGCGCAGTTCCGGCTTGGCGGGGGTCCAGTCGATGTCGAAGAAGCCGGCGTAGGGAGACTCTTCGCCCCACTCAAGAACATCCAACCACCACTTATTGTCGTCGCGTCCGATGCCCATATGGTTCGGCACAAAATCGAGGATGATGCCGAGGCCATGCTCCGTGCAGATGTCGCTGAAGGTTTCAAACGCCGATTCGTCGCCGATCTCCGGGTTGAACGCATTGTGGTCGATGATGTCGTAGCCGTGCGTACTTCCCGCGCGTGCTTTCAGGAAGGGAGACGCATAGACGTGGCTGACGCCGAGCAGCGCGAGGTAAGGCGCAATCCGCGCCGCGTCTGCGAAGGTGAAGTTCTTGTTGAACTGCAGCCGATAAGTGGCTTTTGGCGTCGCTGGGATTTCGCCCACTATCCTGCCTCCTTAACGCTCTCATCGAGGTAGAAGGCAACGCTCCATGGCGGTACCGCGTCGCCCGTCTTGCGGTTGGCCGCGCCGTCGCTCGCAAAGATCAGCCGACCGCCCGGCTGCACCGAGGCTGCAGGCGACGCAGCGGCTTCGCTGAGGTTGGCGACGACCCCCAGCTGAGCTCCATCGCCCAACGTCCAGTGCACCTGCACCGCCGATTTTTGCGCGCTCTCGATGCGCGCCAGCCCCCCGGACATTCCCGCCAGACGCGGCATGATTTCGTGACGCCTGATCGCCAGCAGCCGTCGCGTCAGATCGAGCGTGGCGGCGTGTTCCGCTTCGCGGACTTCGGCCCAGTTCAGCTTGCTGCGAACAAACGTGTCCGGATCTGTCGGATCGGGAATCTGCTCGCGCGCGTGCGGGTCGGCAAATTCTGGGAAGCTGGCAAATTCCCGTCGGCGCCCGTCGCGCACGGCCGCCCGCAAGTCGTCGCCCAAGTCGCAAAAGAAGAGAAACGGCTGCCGGGATCCCCATTCCTCGCCCATGAAGAGCAGCGGCGTCGCCGGCGACAGCAAGAGCAGCGCAAGCCCCGCATGAACCGCAGCCGCCGGCGCCAGTGACATGATGCGTTCGCCGAAAGCCCGATTGCCGATCTGATCGTGGTTCTGAAGGAAAGACACAAAGGCGCCGGGCGGCAGGTGCGCGCTCGCCTCACCGCGAAGCAGCCCCCCACGAAACGTGGACGGCTCGCCCTGCCAGGCGAACCCTTCCGCCAGGCAGCGGGCCAGAAGGCGTGCGGCATCGTCGGCATAATCCGCGTAATAGCCTCGGCTTTCCCCGGTCAGCAGCACATGCAGGACATGATGAATGTCGTCGTTCCATTGCGCTTCGTAGAGGTGCGCCTTCCCGTCGGGCCCCCGCGAAAGGTAACGCGCAATGTTGTCGTCGTTCTCCAGCACGAGGTGCACGTGCCGATCAGCCGGGATCCGGGCGCGCACTTCCCGCGCGATCTCTTCGATGATGTCCGGCGATGAAGAGTCCTTGATGGCGTGCACCGCGTCAAAGCGGAGCCCGTCGAAACGAAATTCGCTCAGCCAGTAGAGCGCGTTATCGATGAAGAACCGCCGCACCACGGCCGGGTTCTCCCCGGAAAAGGCGATGGCCGCGCCCCAGGGCGTGTGGACCTCCTCATCGAAGAAGCGCTTGGCGTAGACGCTGAGGTAATTTCCTTCGGGTCCGAAATGATTGTAAACGACGTCGAGGAAGACCATCAGGCCGCGTGAATGAGCTGCATCGATCAGCGCCTTTAAATCTTCCGGCCGTCCGTAGGCCGCGTCGGGAGCGAACAGCGCCGCGCCGTCGTAACCCCAGTCTCGCAGGCCGGGAAAATCGGCAACGGGCATCAGCTCAATCGCGGTCACACCGAGCTCCGCCAGGTAATCGAGGCGGCCGATGGCCGCCCTGAAGGTGCCTTCGGGAGTGAACGCGCCCACATGAACTTCGTAGAGGACGACCTCCTCCCAGGGACGCCCCCGCCAGTCGGTGCGGACCCAGCGGTATGCCAGGGGATCCACGACCTCGCTCGGCCCGTGGACGTCGTCGGGCTGGAAACGGGAGGCGGGATCGGGAACCGCAAGCCCACCATCGATCTGAAAGCGATACCGGCTGCCCGCCTTCGCTTCCGGCACCAGCAGTTCGTACCATCCGCCCGTGGCAGTCGGAAAGGCGATGTCAGCGGCGGGGCTGCCCTCGAGGCACAGCGTCACGTGCTTCGCGTCCGGCGCCCACAACCGGAAACGGACTCCGCCGGGAACGAGCTCGGCCCCAAACGGCATCCGATGCGCCCAGCCCGCCATTATACGGCGTTCTCTACCATGATCATTGTCGCTGATGTCCCTGAACTTGTTCGTTCTTTTATGCGCTTGCCGCGTCCACGACGCAGCGCGCAATCCGAACACTACCCTTTGTGGGCGCGTCTGTCAGCTAACTCCAGCGCTTGGGTAAAGTTCCTTCCGCCATCGCATAAACGAAGGAAGGAAGTGCGCGGGGTCGGGGGAATGGGGAGAGATCGGAAATCTTGGTGGGCGGTGACGGGCTCGAACCGCCGACATCCACGGTGTAAACGTGGCGCTCTACCGACTGAGCTAACCGCCCATCGAAAATGCAGACGTCAGGCCACCGCCCAAGGAGACGAGCCGACCGCCGGGCGGAACCGCGCAGCGGTCGGAAACGCCTAGTTCAGAGCATCCTTGAGAGTCTTGCCGGCGCGGAATCGTGGAGTCCTCGAGGCAGAGATATGGATGCTTTCTCCGGTGCGCGGGTTGCGCCCCTGCGACGCCGCGCGTTCAGCAACGCTGAACGTCCCAAATCCAACGAGCCGCACTTCAGTGCCATCCTTCAACGCTCCAGTGATGGCATGAAATACGCTATCAACAGCCTTTGCGGCATCTTGGCGCGGCAATCCGGTGTCGGTCGCAACGCTGGCAATCAGGTCATTCTTGTTCAACGTCAGCCCCCCGTCTTGGGATGGAGAGTCGCGAAATGGTAAGGGCATGAAACATACAGGCATTTCGCGACAAAAGTTTAGGTCGCGAGCAATCGGCTCGTCAATCGCTGAACGAGCCGATTATCCCCTGAACGGGCACTTTTCTGTGGGTTTCCAGCCTTTGACCAGCGGCTACGCTTCTAGTGGGTCAGCACTCCGCCCACATCGTCCTCATCTCCAGTATTGGCGACTGCGGCCTGCAGATCCGCACTTTCATCCCATTCTATGGGCGTCAAGTCACTGACCAACGCGTTCTTCAAAACCTCATCGACGGTGGCCACCGGAATAATTGTTAGGTCTTTCTTGATGTTATCCGGAATTTCCGACAACTCGCGTTCGTTGTCGCGCGGGATCAATACCGTCTTCAAGGCGCCGCGATGGGCCGCCAAAAGCTTTTCTTTCAGGCCGCCTATCGGCAGAACACGACCGCGCAGCGTCACCTCGCCGGTCATTGCCACGTCCTTACGCACGGCGATTCCGGTCAGCGCCGACACGATCGACGTCACCATCGCAACGCCGGCCGATGGACCATCCTTCGGAGTGGCGCCCTCCGGCACGTGCACGTGGATGTCGCGACGAGCAAACATCACCGGCGAGATTCCAAAGCGAATCGCCCGGGACTGGACGAAGGACTTCGCCGCCTGAATCGATTCCTGCATCACGTCACCCAGCTTGCCGGTGTACGTCACGCGACCCTTGCCGGGCACCATCACCGCTTCGATCGACAGCAGCTCGCCGCCCACTTCGGTCCAGGCCAGACCGGTGGTGACGCCGACAATATCGTCCTCTTCAGCTTCCCCGTAGCGGAACTTTTTGACGCCCGCGTAAGTGGTGAGGTTGCTGCGGTTGACGTGAATCGCCTTCTGCTCGCCCATCATGATTTCCTTGATGGCTTTTCGCGTCAGATTGGCTAGTTCGCGTTCCAGGTTGCGGACGCCCGCCTCCCGCGTGTAATGCCGGATCAGCTCCCGCAAACCGTTGTCGGAGATCGACCACTCTCCCTCTTTCAGCCCGTGTGCTTCGATCTGCTTGGGGAGCAAGTGCCGTTTGGCGATCTCCACCTTTTCGTCTTCCGTGTAGCCGGAGATACGGATGATCTCCATCCGGTCCAGCAACGGCGGCGGCATGTTCATGGTATTGGCCGTCGTGACGAACAGGACATCCGACAGATCGTAGTCCACTTCGAGATAATGATCGTTGAAGGTCGAGTTCTGTTCCGGATCGAGAACTTCGAGCAGCGCCGAGGCGGGATCACCGCGCCAGTCGTGCCCCATCTTGTCCACCTCGTCGAGCAGGAACAGCGGATTGGAAGACTTTGCCTTCTTCATCCCCTGGATGACCTTGCCCGGCATCGAGCCGATGTAGGTGCGCCGGTGGCCGCGGATTTCGGCTTCGTCCCGCACCCCGCCCAACGACATGCGGACGAAGTTTCGCCCCGTCGCACGCGCAATCGACTTTCCAAGCGACGTCTTGCCGACACCCGGAGGTCCAACCAGACACAGAATCGGCCCCCGCAGCTTGTTCGTCCGCTGCTGCACCGCGAGGTACTCGAGAATTCGCTCCTTGACCTTGGCCAGGCCGTAATGGTCGGTATCGAGAATTTCCTGGGCGTGCTTGATATCCTTCTTGACCCGGGTGCGCTTCTTCCAGGGGATGGTCAGCATCCACTCGAGATAATTGCGGACGACGGTCGCCTCGGCCGACATCGGGCTCATCGAGCGCAGTTTCTTCAGCTCGGCCAGCGCCTTTTCGCGCGCCTCCTTGCTCAGAGCCGTCTTCTTGATGCGCTCCTCGAACTCGCCAGCCTCGTCACGGCCATCCTCACTTTCGCCGAGCTCCTTCTGGATCGCCTTAAGCTGCTCGTTAAGGTAGTATTCTCGCTGCGTCTTCTCCATCTGCCGCTTGACGCGATTGCGGATCCGCTTCTCCACCTGCAAGACGCCGATTTCCGACTCCATGTAGGAGTAGATGCGCTCCAACCGCTCCGCGACCGTCTCGATCTCCAGCAGTTCCTGCTTGTCGGCAATCTTCAGCGCGAGGTGCGAGGCGACGGTATCGGCCAGCTTGCTGGGATCCTCGATCTGGTTGATCGAGACCAGCACTTCCGGCGGAATCTTCTTGTTGAGCTTGATATACTGCTCGAATTGCCCGATGACCGAGCGCGACAGTGCCTCTAATTCCTGGTGCTCCCCGCTACGGTCCGGAAGAATCACCGCCTCGGCCTCGAAAAACGTCTGACGGTCAGTAAATTTCTCGATCCGCGCCCGCTGTCCACCCTCAACCAGCACCTTCACCGTGCCGTCCGGCAGCTTCAGCAGTTGCAGCACCGTCGAGACCGTGCCGATCGAAAAGATGTCGGCCGGCGAGGGATCGTCCTGAGCGGCATTCTTTTGCGCCACCAGCAGAATCTGCCGGTCGTCCTTCATCACATCTTCCAGCGCGCGAACCGACTTCTCGCGCCCGACGAACAGCGGCACGATCATGTGCGGAAAGACAACGATGTCGCGGAGCGGCAGGACAGGGAAGAGCGTGCTCGGAGAGGTCAATCTGGGATTCCTTATTCTTGCCCTTGCCGCGGGCAGATTGAGACCGAGGGTGATCTTGGCACGGCTCGGCAGCAAGGACGCCAACTAAGGTGGTCGACGGCCTCGCTGCGGTCAACCCCACGCCTCCTGGCCGCGCAGGCTGCCGCCCATAGGGTCCAGCTACGATGAATATAACGATGCGAAATCAGCAACCACCTGCCGGGGGCGAGCGTTTCGCTTCCGGCTGGCATTGCCCAAGATCGAACGACGTCAGGCGCTGCTGCCGACATCACCCCGGCGGTCGGCATAGATGAACAGTGGCTTGGCCTGCTCGTCAGCAACCTCGCGATTGATGACCACCTCCTCGACGCCTTCGAGACCGGGAAGGTCGAACATCGTGTCGAGCAGGATGCTCTCCATGATCGAGCGCAGGCCGCGCGCGCCCGTCTTTCGCTGGACCGCTCGGCGGGCAACGCTCTTCAGCGCCCCCTCGGTGAAGTCGAGACGAACGCCTTCCATCTCGAACAACCGCTGATACTGCTTGACCAGTGCGTTCTTCGGCTTCGTCAGGATATCCACCAGGGCCCCTTCGTCCAGATCGCCGAGTGTGGCGATCACCGGAAGCCGGCCGATGAATTCCGGGATAAGACCGAACTTCAGCAGGTCCTCGGGCTCGACCTCCTTGAGAATCTCGCCGGTCTGCCGCTCGTCGGGTGCGCGCACGTCGGCACCGAAGCCAACTGTCGTGCCTTTTGTCCGCGCCGAGATGATGCGGTCCAAGCCGGAGAAGGCGCCACCGCAAATGAACAGGATGTTGGTCGTGTCGACCTGAAGAAACTCCTGCTGTGGATGCTTGCGACCGCCCTGGGGAGGTACGCTCGCAATCGTGCCTTCCATGATCTTCAGCAGAGCCTGCTGCACGCCCTCGCCCGACACGTCCCGCGTGATCGAGGGGTTGTCCGACTTGCGCGAAATCTTGTCCACCTCATCGATGTAGACGATCCCGCGCTGAGCCCGTTCGACGTTGTAGTCGGCCGCCTGCAGCAGCTTGAGGATGATGTTCTCGACGTCTTCGCCAACGTAACCGGCCTCGGTCAAGGTGGTCGCGTCGGCCATGGTGAACGGCACATCCAGAATGCGGGCCAGCGTCTGCGCCAGCAACGTCTTGCCGCAGCCGGTCGGCCCGATCAGCATGATGTTGGATTTGGCCAGCTCGACGTCGTTGTTCTTGGTCGAGTGATTGATTCGCTTGTAGTGATTGTGGACGGCGACCGAGAGCACCTTCTTGGCACGCCCCTGCCCGATGACATAGTCATCCAGCACCTGGCAGATCTCCTCCGGCGTCGGCACCCCGTCGCCGGACTTGATCAGGCCTGTCTTGTGCTCCTCGCGGATGATGTCCATGCACAGTTCGACGCATTCGTCGCAAATGAACACGGTCGGACCCGCGATCAATTTGCGGACTTCATGCTGGCTCTTACCGCAGAACGAGCAGTAGAGCGTATTCTTGGAATCACCGCCGGCGGATTTGCTCATGGCCTCTTCCGTAACCGCGCCGTAACAGCGCTATGTTATCCATTTGCGAGCGTGTGGCACAATCACGAAATGCCAACGGCTCCCGCACCTGACCCGACGGAAGCCATCCGTCAGGTTCGCTGTGGCCGCAGTGTCGTCGGGCGATCCCCCTCGTCCGTACGCGGCCGGCTTACAACAACCTCGTCAACGAGACCGAAGTCACGCGCTTCCTCGGGACTCATGAAGCGATCGCGCTCAACGGCCTTTTCGATGACATCGAGGCTTTGCTTGGTGTGCTTGACATATATCGAATTCAACCGCGCCCGCAGCGACAAAATCTCCCGCGCCTGAATCTCGATATCGGTTGCCTGGCCCTGTGCGCCGCCAGACGGCTGGTGAACCATGATCCGCGCGTTTGGAAGCGCATAGCGCTTGCCGTCGGCCCCGGCAGCGAGCAGAAGCGACCCCATCGACGCCGCCTGGCCGATGCAAACCGTCGAAACGTCAGGCCGGATGTATTGCATGGTGTCGTAGATCGCCAGGCCTGCGGTCACCAGTCCGCCAGGTGAATTGATATAGAAGGCGATGTCCTTGTTCGGGTTCTCGGATTCCAAGAATAAGAGCTGAGCGCAAACCAGACTGGCAACACCGTCATTGACCGCGCCGGTCAGAAAGATGATTCGCTCCTTCAATAGCCTTGAGTAGATATCGTAGGCGCGTTCCCCGCGATTGGTCGTTTCGACGACCATTGGGACGAGCATGTTCATGTAAGCTTCCAAGTTGAAACCCCTCTTCCGCGTGTTCCCCGCGGCTGGCCTATGCGCTGCGGCCTAGTCGGCGACATTGCCAGCGGATCTTCCACGAACAAGCCGCGGGAGTCTGTGACGGGACGCAAGCCGTTCCGCCGCCGGTCAGGAATGCGTCGCGTCCGATTCACTGAATTGATGTGGCTCGTCGTCCGGCTCGCGCAACAGCTCGGCGGGCTCAACCTGGCGTTCGTCGACTTTCGCCATCTCAAGGATGAAGTCGACGACCTTTTCCTCGAGAAGCGGCGCTGCCAGGGCCTCCTGCGCCTCCGGAGTCTTGCGCAGGAAGTCGAGAACCGCCTGTTCCTGGCCGGGAAACCGCCGGGCGTGGGCGATCATCGCCTTCGCCAGTTCGTCCTGCTGGACCCGCAGATTGTTGGCGCGCCCGACTTCCGCCAGAACAAGACCCAGGCGCACGCGGCGCAGCGCCAGATCGCGATATTCCGCCTTCTGGGCTTCCGTCAAAGCCGCGTCAGCAGGCGCGTGATCGTGCCCATGGTCATGGTCATGGTCATGGTCATGGTCATGGTCATGCCCATGGTCGTGGTCGTGGTCATGCCCGCAATGCTCGTCGTGGACATGCTCGTGTTCGTGCGCGACGGTTTCCGCCGATCCTTCAGCCTCCTGATGCTGCCGGACAAGAGAATCGTACTCGCGCTGAAGGAGCCCGCCGGGAACGGCAAAGTCATAGAGCTCCGCGAGCCGGTCGAGCAGCGAGCGCTTGAGGCGCAGGCGTGAGAAGGATTTCAGTTCTGTTTGATGCTGATCGCGCAGCCAGGACCGCAGATCGTCCAGGCTTTCCCAGCCGCCCTTCTTCGCAAGCTCGTCGTCAATCGTGGCGGGCGCGCGGACCCGTACCTCCTTGAGCGAAACCGTGTAACTCCGCTCCTTTCCCACCAAGTCAGCGCGATCGGCATCTTCGGGGACCGTGACCAAGACCGTCGTCTGGGCGCCGGCCGCCAGCCCCACGAGCTGCGCATCGAACCCCGGTACTGGCCCCTTGCTTCCGATCAGAAGGCGAACGCCGGTCAGGCTTCCCGGCTGGAACGGCCACGGATCGTCCTGAGGTTCGAGGACATCCAAAACCACGACGTCCCCGTCTGCCGCCGGGCGATCGCCGGCCGGCGTCTCCTCGCCGACAGCCGCCGCGAAGCGCTCAATCCTTCGGTCGATTTCCGCCTCGTCCACCGTCGCAACCAGGCGTTCAAGGCTGATCTGCGCAAAATCGGGAGGCGTAATTTCGGGCAGCAACTCCACGGCCAGCGTGTACTCGAGGTCGCCCGGCTCCGCCGCTGCCGAAAGTTCCACCTTCGGCGGCAGGGCCGCTCGCAGGCCACGCTCGCTGATCACCGCCTGCGAACTTTCGTTGATTGCCTGCTCGACGACTTCGCTCTTGACGGCGTCGCCGAAGCGCTTGCGCATCAGCCCAAGCGGCACCTTGCCGGGGCGGAAGCCCGGAAGCCGCATTGTCTGGGCCAGTTCGCCAAGTCTCACCTCCACCTTTCGCTCGATATCGGCGGCCGGCATCGTGACGTGAAACTGGCGGGTCAGGTCGTCAATTTGTGTTTCTGTGACGTGCATCGCTCTCGTTCGAAATCGATCAATTCCAGTGGTCAGGAGACCGCTCGCGGCGCGGCGGCATTTCAGCCGCGTGCAGTTGCCACACGCGCACGGCCGTTTATTGGTGCGGGCGGAGGGATTTGAACCCCCACGACTTGCGTCACGAGATCCTAAGTCTCGCGTGTCTACCGGTTCCACCACGCCCGCACGGACGCGGCACCGCCAGCAGGGCAAGGAACTGTAGATAACCCCCTGCCCCTGTCAACGTTCTTCCTTGCTCCTGCCGCTTCCCTCGCATCATCGGAATGCCGGACGCACGGGGAGATTGCGGAACGCGCCTGCGATACCGACAATATATCGATCGCGCCCGGCACGGAGATCCTGCGCATGTCCAAACCACTGCTGCATCTCGTCTTCGGAGGCGAGGTCGTCGATCCGCGCAACATGGTGTTTGCAGAAACCAAGTCGCTCGACATTGTCGGCATCTTTCCGAGCTACGCCGAAGCTTTCAAGGCATGGCGCGCGGCAAGCCAGCGACACGTCGATCACGCCAACATCAAGTACGTCGTCGTTCACCTGCACAGAATGCTTGACCCGGCGGAAATGCACGGAGAGGCGCCGATCGAGGACGCCGATTGATCCCCATTCGTCAGTCGCCGACAAGGCCGCGGAGCGCGCTCACGACGGAATCGAACATGGCCGGCGTCAGCCGGCCGGTGTTCGTGTTCTGCCGCGAACAGTGGTAGCTGTCGGCCAGAACAAGACCCGGCCTCGGCATGTGCAGCGCGCCGTGGGCAAACCGGAATGCGCTTTGCGCCAACCCCAACGCCGCCAATACCGCACCGTGAGCGACGACCCCCAACGCCAGCACGGCGCGAAGTTGCGACAGGGAGGCGATTTCCTCTTTCAGGAAGCGGCCACAGGTGCGCACTTCGACCGGCGTCGGTCGATTGGCGGGCGGCACGCAGCGAACGGCGTTGCTGATCCGGCAGCCCACCAGCGTCAGCCCATCGTCGGCAGCCCGCCCATAGCTTCCGACGGCGAATCCGCGCGCCAGCAACGCAGCGAACAGCAGGTCGCCGGCGAAGTCCCCGGTAAACGGCCGGCCGGTGCGATTGGCCCCACGTAGACCCGGCGCCAGGCCAACAATCAGCAGACGGGCTGTTTCGTCCCCGAAGGACGGGACCGGCGCATTATGCCACTCAGGAAAGCGTTCGCGATTCTCGGCTCGAAAACTACCGAGCCTCAAACACAGCGGGCAGTCCCGTTCGGGAACCAGCATGCTCGACGACGTGGCCGGCGGCCGGCGCCCGTTCAGGCGACCTGATAGCTCGTCGCGTGCGGGTTGGCGGGGGTCGCCTGTGGCCGATCCTCGCGCTGCTCGCGATACGGATTGCTGCGGGCGATGCTTGCCTGCAAGTCCTGCAACTCCAGGAAGTTGTCGGCCTGGCGACGCAGCTCGTCGGCGACCATAGGCGGCTGCGATCGGATGGTGCTCACGACCGTGACACGGACCCCCCGACGCTGAACTGCTTCAACCAGCCGCCGGAAATCGCCGTCACCGGAGAACAAGACGACGTGATCCAGGTGTTCCGCCATCTCCATAACGTCGATGGCGAGTTCGATGTCCATGTTGCCCTTGATCTTTCGCCTGCCCGTGGCGTCCGTAAATTCCTTGGTCGGCTTCGTCACCATGGTGTAACCGTTATAGTCCAGCCAATCAATCAGCGGCCTTATCGGCGAATACTCCTGGTCTTCAATGAGCGCCGTATAGTAAAATGCCCGGATTAGATGGCCCTTATCGGCAAACACTTCTAACAATCGCTTATAGTCGATATCAAAATTAAGAGATCTGGCCGCTGCATACAAATTCGATCCGTCGATAAACAAGCCGATTCGCTCTTGGGGGTAGAACACCATCTTGAGTCCTCGATATTTTCGTTATTGGGTAGCGATGCAGGTCGGACGGGCAAGCGCGCCAATGACGTGAAGATAGGACATGTAAGTAAGGCACCGCCCGAAATGCTGCAAGACCGAGACAGTTTGAGAAGCGGACCGGTTTTCATCGGCGTCGGAAGCAACCTCACGAGCGCCCGGTTTGGCCCGCCGCAGTCGGTGGCAACCGCGGCCCTCACCGCGCTCTCGAGCCGGGGGCTCCCCGCTGTCCGACATTCCCGCTGGTACGTCAGTGCGCCGCTGCCCGCAGCGGACCAGCCCGATTTCATCAATGGAGTCGTCGAGATAGAGACGACGTTGCCGCCCGCGACGCTGATGGCCGTCCTGCACGAGATCGAAACCGAGTTCGGCCGCGAGCGGTCGGTGGCCAATGCCGCCCGGGTTCTCGACCTGGATCTGCTGGCGATGGGCGATCAGATCCGCAAGGACAATCCCACCCTGCCCCATCCGCGGATGCATTTGCGCGCGTTCGTCCTGCATCCGCTGATCGAGCTGGCACCCGACTGGCGGCATCCGGTCCTGGGCCGCACGGCCTTCGAGTTGCTTGAATTTCTTCCGCCGGGACAGCGCATCTCCCTTCTGGCCGGGTCGTAAGGTAATGCAGCATTGCCAGAAGTGGTGACCAGGAGCACCTTGCAACGGGGCTCCAGCAAGGCCTAAATTAACACCAGCGCCCGGCCTGCGGCGAACAGTGGAGTTGTATTTATGGCGCGAGTCACTGTCGAAGATTGCGTCCTGAAGGTTTCTAACCGCTTCGAGCTGGTCATGTTGGCGGCCCAGCGCGCGCGCAACCTTGGCGCGGGCGCGCCGCTGACCGTTGACCGCGACGACGACAAGAATCCGGTCATCGCATTGCGGGAAATTGCGGACGGAACGGTCGAACTTCCTGAGCTCGAGAATAACCTGATCCGGGGCCTGCAAAAGGTGATCGAGAGCGAAGAGCCGGAAAGCGATGAATTGGATGTGCTTGGCATGCAGCAGCAGATCGTCCTCCCCAGTGACGACGCCAACGACGAGGCGGACCTGACTGAAGAACTCAATGAGGACCTGCTGCACGTCGAGAGCGAAGACGAACTGGAGATGGGCGACGAGAGTTCGCTGGAGGATTGATCCGGACGAGGTGGATACATTCCTTAAGGAGTCGAACCGGCACACCAGAGCCCGCGCGGCAGCGTCGCCGTTCGCGTGGCCATGTGAACGCCGCCGGGGGCGGACATGATCCGGCAATTCGAGCTTGTGGAACGGGTCAAGCGGTACGATCCGCAGGCTGACGAGGACGCTCTCAACCGCGGCTACGTTTTCGCCATGAAAGCGCATGGTGCCCAGACCCGCGCCAATGGCGATCCCTATTTCTCACATCCGCTGGAAGTTGCCGGGATCCTCACCCACTACCGGCTGGACACCGCGTCGATCGTCACCGCGCTGCTTCATGATACCGTCGAAGACACCCAGGCCACCGTCGACGACATCAGACGGATGTTCGGCGACGAGGTGGCGCGGCTGGTCGACGGCGTCACCAAGCTGACGCGGATCGAGCTGCAATCCGAGCGCACGCGCCAGGCGGAGAACTTCCGCAAGCTGGTGCTCGCGATGTCGGAGGACATCCGCGTGCTGCTGGTCAAGCTGGCTGACCGGCTGCACAACATGCGCACCCTGAAATACATCAACGATCACGAGAAGCGCCGGCGCATCGCGTCCGAAACGATGGAGATCTACGCCCCGCTCGCCGAGCGCATGGGCATGCAGGAAATGAAGAACGAGCTCGAGGACCTTGCTTTCGCCGAGCTCAACGGGCACGCCCGTGAATCGATCATCGCCCGACTGGCGTTTCTGCGCGAGCATGGCGGCAATCTCATTCCCCGCGTGATCGACCACATCCGTCAGACGCTGCGCGACAACGGCCTGGAGGCCGAAGTGGCGGGCCGCGAAAAGACGCCGTATTCGATCTGGCAAAAGATGCAGCACAAGAACCTCAACTTCGAGCAACTGTGCGACATCATGGCGTTCCGGGTGATCGTTCCCGCCCAGGACGACTGCTATCGCGGTCTCGGCATCGTTCACGGCGCCTATCCGGTGCTGCCGGGCCATTTCAAGGATTACATTTCGACACCGAAACCAAACGGCTACCGATCGCTGCATACCGGGGTCATCGGTCCGGAGCGCCAACGCATCGAGGTGCAGATCCGCACCCGCGAGATGCATGAAATCGCCGAATACGGCGTCGCCGCCCACTGGCATTACAAGCAGGAGATCGACCACACAAACGGCCGGCAATACCGCTGGCTGCGGGAGCTGCTGGAGATCCTGGAGCACGCCGGCGGTGCGGAGGAGTTTCTGGAGCACACCAAGCTGGAAATGTTCCAGGACGAGGTGTTCTGCTTCACGCCGAAGGGGGACCTGATCAACCTGCCGACGGGAGCCACGCCGGTCGACTTCGCCTACGCCGTGCATTCCCAGATCGGCGACAAGTGCGTCGGCGCGAAGATCAACGGCCGGCTGATGCCGCTGCGGACGGTTCTGCAGAACGGCGACCAGATCGAGATCATCACCTCGAAGGCCCAGACCCCCTCGCCGACCTGGGAACGCTTCGTCGTCACCGGCAAGGCGCGGGCCCGGATCCGCCGCTTCATCCGATCGAAGGAGCGGGAGCAGTACCTGCAGCTCGGCCGGTCCCTCCTGGAGCGGGCGTTCCATGAGGAAGACTACGACTGCTCGGACAAGGCGCTGGAGGGCGTCCTTAAGAACTTCAAGCAGCCGACGGTCGATGACCTTTACGCACAGGTCGGCGCGGGCAACCTCGCCGGGCGAGCGGTTGTCGAGGCGGTGCTGCCGGGGCTACGCAAGAAACGCAGTTTCGTCGAAAAGATGGTGCCGCTGGCGCGATCGCGCCGCAAGCCTCCGGTCAAGGGACCGGCCCTACCCATTCGCGGGCTCATTCCGGGCATGGCGCTACACTTCGCCGGCTGCTGCCATCCCTTGCCGGGAGACCGCATTGTCGGCGTGGTCACCACGGGCAAGGGTGTGACCATCCACACCATCGACTGCGAGACGCTGGCGGAGTTCTCCGAGCAGCCGGAACGATGGATCGACGTCGCCTGGGACACCGGCAAGGACGAGGAGACCACCCACGTCGGCCGTGTTCAGGTTACGGTGCTCAACGAACCGGGCAGCCTCGGCGCGTTGACGACGGTGATCGCGCGCAACACCGGCAACATCACCAATCTGAAGATCACCAACCGGACGACGCAGTTCTTCGACATCCTGGTTGATATCGAGGTCCGCGACGTCGCCCACCTCACCGACATCATCGCCGCCCTGCGCGTCACGCCGTCGGTCAATGCCGCCGACCGCGCAAGGCGATAGACCGCCCTGCGGGGCAACCGCCAGTTCGTCGGTTCAGAATGCCACCCATTGGGCGGTGCCGCACAGACTCACGGTTTCGTAGGTCTGCAGCGGGCCGATGATCAGGTTGGGGCCGCCGATTGTGGTATGATTGGTGGTGCGCACGCTCAGCGTGTGCAGGACGACAGGCTGGTTGTCCGGCCCGAGATTGATCTCCGGCAGCACGAGCGTAAAGGTCACTCGCCGCAGATCGGAGATATTCTCCAGTTCGATGGTGACGAGCGTACCGATCTCGCTTGTCTCGCGCACAATGGCATCGCCGCTGCGGCTCACGTCAAAGGTCGTGTCCTGATAGCTGAACTGCGGAACACCGGCGATGCTGGTGGTCGAATACGAGACGGTGACCGTCCCGCCCTGCAGGTTGAAAAGGTTGGGCTGTTGCGCCGCTGATCCGTTGGTCATGGGTAATCTCCCGCGCTGCCATCCATGCGGTTTCGCTTTGTCTAATGGCGTTCGACTCTAGCCCGATGCAGCAGGAAGTCTGTAATCCGGTTCACATTGCAGGCGATTTGAAACCCAGGCATCTCCGGCCCAGCTTGACCGATCGTGAGAGCTCGCCAAGAAAGTCCTGGAACCACGCCTCGTCGCGCACCGATGCGAGGTCGGGGTCGCGCAGAAGATGCTCCTTGTCCGGCAACCGGCCATGGTCTTTCGCCCGTCGCAGCCAAGTCTGGCATGCGCCTGCATCGCCCCGGCGGGCTGAAACACAGGCAAGATTGTAGGTCGCCCGACCGGCCGTTATGCCCTCGACCTTCAAATATCTTGCCTCGGCTTCCTGCAGCATTCGGTCTAGTTCTGCATCGCCCTTCGTCACTGACCACCTGAGGAGCAAGTTGCCCCAGTTTTGCAATGCCTCGTGCATGTTGGGCTCAAGGATCAGCGCCTCTCGGTACTTCTCTGCGGCAGCGCCGAAAAGCGCGTCGGCTTCCGCCCCATCCTTCTTCTGTGCCTGAGCCGACAGTCCGACGCCCCAGTTGTACAGAGCCTCGTGATCATTGGGCTTGATCGCCAGCGCTGCCGCATACTTTTCCCCCGCCGCAGTAAACAGCGCGTCGGCTTCCGCTCCATCCTTCGTCTGCGCCTGAGCCGACAGCGCGGCCCCCCAGTTGTATAGAGCCTCGTGGTCACGGGGCATCTTCTCCAGCGCGGCCGTGAATTTGGCGAAAGCGGCGCTAAATAGCGTGTCGGCCTCCACGTCGCTCTTCGCTTCCGCCTGTTCCGTCAGCGCCACGCCCCAGTTGTTCAGCGCTTGATACCTGTCCGGATTAATGGCTAATGCCGCCGCGTACTTTTCCTCGGCCTCGGCGAAAAGCGCGTCGGCATCCACGTCGCTCTTCGCCTTGGCCTGATCCGATAGCGCGTTGCCTTGTTGAATGTAAGACCATGCGAAAGTCTCGCGAAGCGACGGTGAAATTTCTTCGCCCAGCGTTTCTTCTAAGCGCTTCAGATCATCGTGCTTGCCCGCCATGAGCAGGGCCGTTGCGGCGAGCTCGATCGCCTCACGCGACCGCGGTGCTTGGCCCTCCGTCTCCGCTGCTGCTTCCTCAAACTGCGCAACCGCCCGCCCGATGAGACCGCGGAGATCGTGCAGAATGTCGATCTTGTTCTCGCCCGAGAGCGGTCGATACTCGGTCAGCGTTGACAGAGAAGCTTTCAGGAAGCTGAACGGGCGCCGCACGAAATCCGGCGGAAAGCACTTGAGCTTCTGCGCCAGTTCGACAAAAAAGCTGTCAGCGTCGTAGCCGCGAACCACATACGCATCCTTGCCCGGCCGGAGCAGCTTGTCGCGGACGTGCTTTGCCGGAGCCTCGTCTTTCAACGCGACCCAGAACAGGTGGTAGTCGAAGCGGTCGGTCCCGGCGAGATGATCGAAAACCGGATCGTTGTCGCCGCTGTATCCGACAACGATCCAGGGCCTGGCCTGCCCCGCGTCCTGGAACAGCGGCCCCAGCCTTTGTGAATGATCGGCGACTTGCTGGTCGGTGTTCAATTGCACGAAACCGGTGCTCTGGCCATGCAGGTGAAAGATGGCCTTGTCCGGCATCTCTCCCGGCTTGAACAGTTGCGAGATGGCGAAGTCGTAAACGGCCGGAAATTCCCCGAGCATGGCGCAGGCGCGCAGGACCAGCGGATCGAAGTTGGTCGTCAGAACGCGATCGACGTAACCATGCTTCATCAACTGGGCGATCGCCATGTGCGCCCAGTTGATCCTGGCGGCGCGAACCTGCTCGTTGATCAGGTCCCGCTGCTGGCCGCGAGACAGTTTCGCCATGCATTGCGGATATCCGGGTGGACCCGACGCCATTTCCTTCGCAGCACGGCTGTGCGCCGCCTTGAACCGGTCCTCGATGATCCTGACGAACCCGGCGGCGGTTGCGACGCCGGCAGTCGCCGAACATCCGGCGCCGATCAGCAAGCTGCATCCCTTTTCATGCGCGTCGCGACTGTGGCGGAGTGCCTCGATGACATCATCAAGGCCGCGTTCGAGGCTGGCGTCCATTCTCTCCCCCTTTCGCGTCATTCTCCGGCTTGCGCCGCCCGATGCAAGAATGTTGATCCGCTTAGCGCCTCAGCTTTGGCGCTTTTTCTCGTAGGCGACGCGGGTGGTGGAGGCGGGTTGCTCGAACCGTGGCGATCGGACGCGCCGCGCGGTGACATAGCCGATGATGGCGAGGACGAGGACCGCCGAGAGCGATGACCAGAGCGCCCAGGAGATTTGCAGGCCCACGATCAGAATGCAGGTGACCGCCGCGGCATGGATCAGGGCCGCCGCCAGATAAGGGCGTGCCGGCGCCGGCCCGCGATGCAGCCGGCGGATGCGGAACAGCGACAACGCCGTGAGCGCCGAGAACACCATCAGGAAGGCCGACGCCGCCTGGACCGTTTCCCGCAGGCTGTGCAGGAACAGGAACAGCAACACCACCGCACCCTGCAGCATCACCGAGGCGAATGGCGGGCCGCCCGCCCGCGCCGCGAAAATCTTCGGCAGGAAACCATCGGCGGCCATCGCCGCGTAGACGCGTGGTCCGACCATCATCATCGCGCTGATGGCCGAGACCAGAGCGAGGATGACGAACAGCGAGACGGCAACGCCGCCTCCCGCCCCGAACACCTGCTCGGCTACCAGGTGCGCCAGCGTGATCCGGCTCTGCTCGTAGCTGACAACGGCATGAGCCTCGGCGGGCGTCAGGTTGGCGACGAAGATCCAGTTGATCAGCAGATAGAGCACGGCGACGAAACTGATGCCGACGACCATCGCGCGGCCGACGTCGCGGGTCGGATCGCGGAACTCCTTCGCCAGATAGACGGCGGCGTTCCAGCCGCTGAACGCGAACGCGATCCAGAACTGGCTGGCGATGATGTCCCAGATCACGTCGGTCTTGCCGGCCTGCGGCGGCTCCCAGGTCGGCAGCGCGTTGGTCCCCAGGATCAGGCCGAGCGCGACGAAGCAGGCCAGAGCCGTGACCTTGATCGCCGCGAGCGCGTTCTGCGACAGGAAGCCAATGTGGCCCCGTCCGGCGTGAACGATGACGAAGAGCAATACGACGGCGGCGCCCAGGAGCCGCGGATCCGGACCGTCGATCAAGGTATTGGCATAGCTGCCGATGGCATGCGCGTCAGCGGCGATCGCGGCGGAGAATCCCAGGATCAGCGACCCCCACCCCGCCAGGTAGCCGAGGAACGGGTGCACGAGGTCCGACAGAAAGCGATACTCGCCGCCGGATTCGCTGATCCGTGCTGCGATCGCAGAATACGCAAGGACCCCGGACAGCGCGATCGCCGCCCCGAGCACCCAGGCGATCATGATCGGGACCGGCCCGATGTCCTGCGCCATAAAGCCGGTACTGATCAGCACGCCGACGCCGATCATATTGGCGACGACGAGGCCCGCCCCGGACCAGATCGTGTGTCGGGCCATGCCCCAGCATCCTCCTTTCCCTGCCCGGCGAACGGTGATGCGTTGCGGCGGAGATCCCGCGCGCACCCGCGCCGGATGTCGCGGCATTCAAGAAGCCGCTCGCGCCTGCGGTCGCCACCGGTATGATGGCCCGGATTAGCACGTTACGGTTTTCTGGATAAGAGAGGGCTGCGGCCGTGGCAACCAACGGATCAGGGCGACGGGCAGGATGGATCGGTGGCGTGAGCGTCGTGGTGCTCGCGCTCTGCGCCATTGCCGCTTACCTGGGATTTCGAGCCGGCGACGCCGACGCCCGGTACCATCTCGTTGGGGAAATGATCCAGACAAGCGACCGGATGCCGGCGGTCATTGACTACACGATTGGCCGGGAAACCACCTATGCGCTGTACGGCCAGGACATCTGGCTGCTGTACCACGTGTATCCGGGCGTTACGGATGGGTTCTTCGTCGATCTCGGCTCGGCGGACGGAGAAGCCGACTCCAACACCAAGATGCTGGAAACCCACGGCTGGAGCGGCATCTGCATCGATCCGTTTCCCAGCAACATGGATCATCGTACGTGCCGGATGTTCAAGGAGGTGGTCGACAGCGAGGCGGGACGTACGGTGCAGTTCCAGCAGCCCGGCAGCTTTTCCGGTGGAATTCTCAACTACGCGGGCTGGTGGGTCGGCAAGGACGACCGGGAGAAGACGGTCGAGCTGACGACGACCACGCTGGGCGACATCCTTGAGCGCGCCCAGGCTCCCTCTTTCATCCACTACATGAGCGTTGACATTGAAGGGGCTGAATATGAAGCCCTTCGGGCGTTTCCTTTTGACACCTATCGCGTCGGTGCCCTGAGCGTCGAACACAACGAGGTCCAGGACCGTCGCGCCGCCATCCGCCGATTGCTGGAGAGCCACGGCTACCGGCTGGAACGCGCCATCCTCGACCAGGACTGGTATGTCCTTGATAATACCTCCCCGACGATCCGCCACCAGGCGGCGGTTGAAGAAGACGGCCGTTAACGCGCGGGTCATCGATCCGACCAATCAGGCGCCGGCCGCGCAGGGGCCCCGCCCATGCGGCATGGCCGGGTATAGCAGGCGGCTGCAGGCCGCAAATCACCTCAAAAGGGCATTCTTTGGCGCTCGCCGCCCTTTGGTCGCGGGAACCTGCTGCGACTTTTTCGGTTAATTGGCTGCAGCCGCCCTAATTTGGCGCGGTTTGGGCTTTAACAAGACCCCAATTCCCATCTCAACCAATTCACACGGTGGAGAATGAGATATGCGGCTTATTCCGTTCCTGGTTGGCGCCTCACTCCTTGGCTCCGTTCTCTCAACCAACGCCCATGCCCAAGGGGCCGACGACGCGGCCGTTCCTGAACTCGACTTTACCGCCCGCCCGATCGACTACGGGCCGGGCCCGGGCGTTCCGCTCAGCGCCGGCCTTACGTCGGCGGAAGCGGCCGCCGTGCCGGCCATGGCCGGCGCAAACGTGACGGGGGCTTTTGGCCAGCCGCTCACCTGGCCGCTAATCCCAATTCACGCCATCGTCCTGCCAGACGGGCGCGTTCTGACTTATGGCACGAACCAAAATGGCGCCCAGGGGGCGCGATTGGTCTACGAGGTCTGGAATCCAAACGATCCGGTCACCCCTCACATGCTCCTGCCGAACACGCTGTTGACGGATTTCTTTTGCGGTGCCCAGTCCCTGCTTTTGGGAAGCGGCAATGCCTTGCTGGCGGGTGGAGATGCACTTGTAAACGGCGTCCGCAACTTCTCGAACGATCGGACCACGATTTTCGATTTCACCAACAATGGGCTGGTGGACGTCCAGCCAACGATGATGTTCCGGCGTTGGTATGCCACCCTGGTTCCGTTGCCGAACGGAAATAAGCTGATTCTCGGGGGCCGCGAGGACAAGGGCATCGCAACGATTACGCCGGAAGTGTACGACGAGGCGACCGGCTGGCGGACGCTTTTCAACGCGACCAGCGATCCGGCGTTCGGCCTATTCGAAAACCACTGGTACTATCCGCGCGCCTACCAGCACCCCAACGATCCCAGCAGCGTCGTATATGTCACGCATAACGGCGATACCTACCGGATTCAACCGGGCGGTCTGGGTACCATCACCAAGCTATCGCCGGTCGCGCCGAAAGGCGACTTCCGCCTGCCGACAGCGATGTACGCTCCCGGCAAGTTGTTGTCCGTGCGCAAATCACAGATCGCGGTCGCGATCGATATCAACGGTCCCGAGCCGGTCATCACGCCCGTGCCGAAGGTCAACAAGCCGCGGTTCTGGTCGACCATGACAGTCCTCGCCGACGGCAAGGTTCTTCTCAGCGGCGGCTCGGAAGTCGCAAATCAGTTGAGCGGCGTGGCCTACGACACCCTCATCTGGGATCCGGCCACCGGCACCTGGACGACCGGCGCCAGCGCGACCAAGCCGCGGCTTTATCATTCCATCGCGCTGCTGCTGCCCGATGCAACGGTGCTCACCGGAGGCGGGGGCGTTCCGGGGCCGGTCAAGCAACTGAACGCCGAGATCTACTATCCGCCTTACCTGTACGATCCCTCCGGGCAGCCAGCACCACGGCCGCTCCTGCTTTCAGCTCCTGCTGTCGTTAACCCCACCCTGGAAGCGGAATTCTTTGCGACCGTGGCGAGCGGCAATCAGATCAGCCGCGTTACGCTGGTTCACACCGGCTCCGTCACCCATTCCACCGATGTCGAGCAGCGCTATCAGGAGCTGAGTTTTGCCCAGGAGGGGCAGACGCTGCGGATCGCTTCGCCGAAAAACGCGAACTACACCGTCGCAGGTTATTACATGCTGTTTGCTTTCAATCCGCAAGGGGTGCCTTCGGAGGCCAAGATTATCAAGATTCGAAACGGCGTTCCGCCGTCCGGATCATAGTCCGCCGGTCGGCCACACCCGACGTTGCCTTGGGCTGCTACGGAAACAGCGGCTGTTGTGTAAGTCCCGCCGTTTCCGGCAGCCCGCAGGCGAGGTTCATATTCTGGATCGCCTGCCCCGCAGCCCCCTTGACGAGATTGTCGATCACCGACAACAGGATCGCGCGGCCCTTTACCCGATCGGCGAACACGGCAATCAGGTTGTGATTGGACCCCCGCACGTGCCGGGTGGCGGGCGTGATGCCTGGCTCCAGGACCCGAACGAAGGGCTCGTTCTGGTAGCGTTCCGCCAGCGTGGCGCGAAGGTCATCGGCTGTCGCGCTGCCTCTCAGGCGAACGTAGATGCTGGCGAGGATGCCGCGATTCATCGGCATCAGGTGCGGCGTGAAGTTGAGCACCACGGGATGCCCCGCCGCCGCGGAAACCTGCTCCTCGATCTCCGGTGCATGCCGGTGCGCCGCCACCCCGTAGGCATGCACGCCCTCGGCCACTTCGGCGAACAGCGAGCCTTCCTTGGCGGCGCGGCCAGCCCCCGAAACGCCGGACTTGGCATCGATGACGATGTCATCGGCGTCGATCAGCCCGCTCTTCACCAGCGGGAGCAGCGGCAGCAGTGACGCTGTCGGATAGCAGCCCGGGCAACTCACCACACGGGCTTCCGGGATGCGTTCGCGAGCCCATTCGGTCAAACCGTAAACCGCCTGCTGCTGCACGTCCGGCGCCGCGTGCGGCCGCTCGTACCACTGGGCGTAGACGGCCGGATCGGAAAAGCGAAAGTCGGGCGAGAGATCGATGACCCGCACCCGCTCCGGGATCGCCGCAGCCAGAGGCTGCGCAGCTCCATGCGGGAGGCCCAGGAAGGCCACGTCCACTCCCTGCCAGTTTACGGCGTCAACCGCCTGCAAGGGGGGCAAGGCGTGCGTGCGGGCAGCGCCGGCGAGATGGGGAAAGACCACGCCAAAATCCTGGCCCGCCTTCCGGTCGGCGGTCATGGCCACGATGTCCGTGAAAGGATGTTCCGAGAGCAGGCGCACCAATTCGGCCCCGGTATAGCCGCTGGCGCCGACGACGGCGACGCGGACCCGGTTGGCAGTGGGAAGATCAGTGGTCATCGAAGCGTGTGCTCCCGCACGTCACGCGGCTATCGCTGTTGGCAAACCTCTCCCCGCACCTGCTGCTCGCACCAGGCGGGAATGGGAGGCCGACGCCGGGAGCGATTAGCGCTTGGAGAACTGGAAGCTGCGCCGGGCCTTGGCGCGGCCATACTTCTTTCGTTCGACGACACGCGGGTCTCGGGTGAGAAAGCCGCCGCTTTTCAAGGCAGCCCGCAGCTCAGGCTCGAACCGGGTAAGAGCACGACTGATGCCATGGCGCAGAGCGCCGGCCTGACCCGATAAACCCCCTCCGCTGACGGTGCACATCACGTCGTACTGATCCGCCCGCCCGGCGACGACAAACGGCTGGTTGATCACCATGCGCAGCGTCGGCCGCGCAAAGAAAACGGCGACATCCCGGCCATTGACCTTGATCTCGCCGCGTCCGGGCTTGATCCACACGCGCGCGACGGCGTTCTTGCGCTTGCCGGTGGCATACGCGCGGCCGTATCGGTCGAGTTGCGGCTGTGCGGGCACTGTCTCCGCCAGCGGCTGCGCGATCTGATCAAGATCCTGGAGGGAGGAAATCGTCTCGGCCATGCGAAGTCTCTACCGCTTGTTCTTGGAGTTAAAAGACGCAATGTCGAGAGGCTGCGGCTGCTGCGCCGTGTGCGGATGCTCGGGCCCCTTATACACTTTCAGCTTTTTCATGACTGCCCGACCCAGCGGCCCACGCGGCACCATCCGCTCGACAGCTTTCTCGATCGCACGCTCGGGAAAGCGACCATCAAGGATCTGCCCCATCGTCCGCTGCTTAATGCCACCAGGATGGCCGGTGTGCCAGTAGAAAACCTTGTCCTGCCGCTTTTTGCCGGTCAGTGCCACCTTCTCGGCGTTCACGACGATGATATGGTCACCACAATCGACGTGAGGCGTAAACATGGGCTTATGCTTGCCACGGAGTCGCATTGCGATGATCGACGCCAGGCGACCGAGAACGCAGCCTTCGGCATCGATGACGAACCAGCCGCGGGTCACATCCGCCGGTCGCGCGGAATACGTCTTCATCATCATTCCCCGGATTCAAATACGCGGCGCGCAGCCAAAAGCCTCAATGGCCGCTGCACCATTTGCGAAGCCGTTCACATAGGCCACGGCATCCCTCCCTGTCAACCTCGACGTCTGGCCGGTAATGTCTCAGTTTGAAAAACGCACTTTATTCCCAAATTCGACGTTTAGGCCCTTGCGGTCGTTACGTCTGCTTTGCCGCTGAAAGCACCCAACACCGTAGGTCGGAATAGCCAACGGCGTATTCCGACGAATGAGACCGATCGGGTATACTCGTTCCGGAACCGGAGCTTTTCGATGCCCGATTTCCATCGCTATCGTGTTCCCGGCGGCTGCT
>WBZV01000068.1_pt1 | contig 72773 bp, 69 predicted proteins | sample 5204221 | NCBI WGS metagenome assembly WBZV01 (sample SAMN12344360, study PRJNA552823) | activated sludge metagenome | biome: Activated sludge suspended growth; feature: Nitrification reactor; material: Wastewater; isolation source: activated sludge from nitrification reactor of wastewater... | reverse complement strand
ACAACCAGCATCCCAATCCCGGCTCCCATGTCCCTCATGGAAGCCAATGTGAACCCTCCGACCCGGGGGTCCCGATTGGACGCCGATCACCCCGAATACGGGGTCCTTATTCCACGCCGATTCACACAGTTTCGCTTTAGCTGCAGGCGGATCATGGCTTCTTCCGGCGTGTCCAGTCGGAAAGCGAAAGCCTTTGTGCCGCCGGCCCCCGGCAGTCCGTTTTCTGCCGGCGTGAACTCCGTCGCGACCTGGGTGACGTGCCGAAGGAACGGCTCGACGGTCCATACGTACCCGGTCGTCGGGTTCTCGTTGAGCCGGATCGCAATCCGATCGCCGGCCCGTCCGGAGATGGTCCTGCCGTTATCGTCGGCGGTGAGCGTCAGAATGACCGCATCCTGCTGAGCGATTGGTTGTTCGCTCAGCGCCTGGCCTCCTTGCGTCGCCATAGCGAGCGCGAACCAGACCAAGAGCCACAGCCCGAGGTGCCCGTGTGTCCTGTCCATTGGCTTGGGTCTGTTGGTGGAGCCGAGGGGGATCGAACCCCTGACCTTCGCATTGCGAACGCGACGCTCTCCCAGCTGAGCTACGGCCCCTTATGGTCACACGGGATCAACCTGCGTCACATCCGGTGCGACCGATGCGCGCGATAATGGGATTGGCGTGCTCGGGGTGTCAAGGGCCGGCCGAAGGCAGAGCAGGTACGGGGCTTTGCTGCCGCCAAAGCCTCAGCATTCGGGCGCCCGGCACAGTAAAATGGCCTCTACACGGGGTTGAATGTGCTCCCTTGTCCTCCTGATAGCAGTGTCTGACTCCCCGGATGAAGACTTAGCAACGTGCGACTCTGTCGGAAGCGGTCATCCATTGCCGGTCATCCGCGCAAATACCACAGTTGCAGCAAAGTGATTTGCGCGGCGATTCGTACAATTAAGTTTGGCTGGACAGAAACAGCGACGTTCTGTATTTTAAAAGACTAATATGCGGGCGACACGCGGGAGAGGTCAAAGTGGGCAGAGTTGGGCGTGGTTGGCGTGACCCACGGGGGTGGTTCTGCGCAGTTCTAGCTGTGTTTATTTTCGCGCGGTCCGTGGCCGCGCAGGATCTTGACGGGGGGACTGCTTCCGGCGGTGCCGCCGAGCCCGCGGCTCCTTTGCTCAGCGCGAGCGACACCGCGGTGGTCGAGGGGCTGCGCATCTTCACCCAGGAGACCTTTGGTGGAAATGGCCGGGTTTGCGCGACCTGCCATCCGCCGACCCACAACTTCACCATCGATCCGGCATTCATCCGCAAGCTGCCGAGCACCGACCCGCTCTTTGTCTCGGAACGCGATCTCAACCTGCGGGGGCTCGAGCAGCCGAGATTGTTGCGGAATTTCGCGCTGGTGCGCGTCAACATCGACGGCTCCAGCGTCCTCCCGGTCTCGCGCGCGGTCCCTCACCTCCTCGGGCTGTCGCAAACCATTGCCAAGGGGACCACGCCGTTGCCGCGCACCCATCTGCTCGGCTGGTCCGGCGATGGCTCTCCAGGAGACGGCTCGTTGCGCAGCTTCGCGCTGGGCGCCGTTGCCCAGCATCTTCCCCGGACGCTGCAGCGGCGCGGCTGCGCGCTCACCGACTTCGATCCGGCCGTGTGTGACTACCGCGTTCCGACCGATGGCGAACTCGATGCGCTTGAGCAGTTTCAGCTTTTCCTGGGGCGTCAGAGCGAGATCAATATTCAGCCGCTCAGCACGCGACCCAACGAAATGGTCTTTCTTGATCCTTTCGTGGAACAGGGCAAGGCGCTGTTCCATTCCGTCCGCGGCGGGCAGAACCTCAGTTGCAATACGTGCCATGCGAACGCCGGAGCGAACGACCGTGCCGGCAACGGCCGCCTCTTCCCCATCGGCACCAACCGCCACCCGAACATGCCGGCCTGCCGCCTGCCCGGCGGCAACGTTCCCGGCGATGGAGGCTTCGGCGGGCAACCGGTCAGCGTCGAAAGCGGGCAGGTTCTATGCCGTACCGCGACGGATTACGACGTGACCTTCAGAGGAAAGGGGCAGTTCAACACGCCGTCGATCATCGAGGCCGCTGATACGCCGCCATTCTTCCATAACAACACCATCTCGACCATTGAACTGGCTGTTTCATTTTACAACACGGAGGTTTTCGCTCGTTCTCCCGCTGCCGGAGGCATCCCGTTCAACCTCCTGGACCTCGAAGTCCGGAAGATCGCGGCGCTGCTCAGAACCTTGAACGCCCTCAACAACATGGAAAACGGCGACCGGTTCAACCAGCTGGCTCAGCGCGTCGCAGCGACGTCGCCACAGGCCTCGACGACCGCGGTCGAAATCGCCGCTTCCGAGACCCAGGACGCCATCCAGGTCCTGACCGGCGGTCCGGTCTCGCTTTACTCGACCACCAGCGTGATTTCCCTCCTTCGCCGCGCGCTGGCGGCCGAAAAACAAGCAATCACAGCATGGAATCCGAGCCTTCTCGATCAGGCGACGAGCCTGAAGCAGAACGCCCGCGCTCAAATGGTCGAGATCCGTCCTTGACGGAACCCTTCCAAGGTTGACGATGGAACCGCCTGCCGCGTAAGACGCAGCGCCCCGGTCGCCTTGTGGCCGGGGCTTTTGCGGATCGTCCGCCGTGGGGCACCCATCCAGCGGAAATGCGTTGATTTGCCGAAGGCACGGGAGCGTTAGATGACCACGCTGGTGGTATTCGACATCGAGGCCGTCCCCGACCTCGTAGCCGCACGCCGGCTTCTGGGTGAGCCCGACGATACCCCGGCCGCCGTAACCCGGCAGCGGCTGGGGCAACGCTATGCGCGCAATGGCGAAGATCCCAAGACCGCGTTCCTCAAGGTGCCGATCTACCAGATCGTCTGCATTGCCACTCTTAGCGCCCGGCGGGAAGACAGCGGCGTCTGGGGGGTCAACCAGATTGGCAGCCGGTCGGTCGGGGAAAAGACGGAAGCCGAGGTCCTTCTTGGGTTTTTCAAGACCTTGCCGCTTGATCCTCGCGGCGCAGGCCCTCTCCTGGTGACGTTCGGCGGCAACGGCTTCGATCTTCCCCTTTTAAGGTATCGGGCGTTCGCCCTCGGTGTCCCGATCCCGGGGCTTCACGGTGCCATCCGGCGAGATTACTGGCAGCGGTTCGGTCACGATCACGTGGACCTGTGCGACGTGTTGTCCGGCTATGGCGCCTCCCCCAAGCCCAGTCTGGCGGAGATGGCGGCGCTGGCGGACATCCCGGTCAAGATTGGCGGCATCGACGGCAGTCAGGTCGAGACCTACGTTCAGTCCGGGCGGCTCAGCGAGGTTGCGGACTATTGCCTGAGCGATGTCCTGGCGACGTATGCCGTTTATCTCCGGTTCGCCATGGTGCGGGGGGATCTGTCGCCGGCACACTACGCCGCGTCCGTGGAGAATCTGAAAGCGACCGTGAAAAAGCACGTCGAGCGTCGCCCGATGCTGTCAGCCTTCGTCGGCTGAGCGCGGGGCGGCCGTCGGTTCAAGCCGCCCGATGTTCACCCTCACGGGACGGAGAGAGCCTACTCGTCGTCCATGCGCAGCGCCGCGATGAACGCCGACTGCGGGATCTCAACCTTCCCGAATTGGCGCATGCGCTTCTTGCCGGCCTTCTGCTTTTCCAGCAGCTTGCGCTTGCGGGTGATGTCGCCGCCATAGCACTTGGCAGTGACGTCCTTGCGCAACGCGCTGATCGTTTCCCGCGCGACGATGTTGCCGCCGATCGCCGCCTGCAGCGGAATTTTGAAGAGCTGGCGAGGGATGAGGTTCTTCAGGCGCGCGCAGATCGCGCGGCCGCGTCCTTCCGCCTGGCTGCGGTCGCAGATGAACGAGAACGCGTCCACGGGCTCGCCGTTGATCACGATCTGGACCTTGACGAGATTGCCCTCGCGGAAGCCGTCCACTTCGTAATCGAAACTGGCGTAGCCGCGCGTGATCGATTTCAGCCGGTCGTGGAAATCGAAGATCACCTCGTTCAGCGGCAGGCGGTACACAGCCATGGCCCGGCTGCCGGCGTAGGTCAGCTCCACCTGCTCGCCGCGCCGCTCGGTGCACAACTGCAGAACAGCGCCGAGGTAGTCATTGGGAACAAGGATAGTCGCCCGGATCCACGGCTCTTCCATGCCCCGGATCCGAACGATATCCGGCATGTCGGCGGGATTGTGGAGATCGAGGACACTATCGTCGGTCAACGTGACCCGGTACACCACCGACGGCGCGGTCGCGATCAGATCGAGATTGAACTCCCGCTCCAGCCGCTCCTGGACGACCTCGAGGTGCAAGAGGCCGAGGAACCCGCAGCGGAAACCCGAGCCCAACGCCGCCGAGCTCTCCGGCTCGAAATGGAAGCTTGAGTCGTTCAGCCTGAGCTTTGCCAGCGATTCGCGCAGGTCCTCGAAGTCCGCCGCATCCGAGGGGAACAGGCCGCAGAACACGACGGGGACGGACGGCTTGAACCCCGGCAGCGCTTCCACCGCCTGGCGCCGCTCCTCGGTGATGGTGTCGCCGACCTCGGTATCAGCCACCGCCTTGATTCCGGCGGTGATGAAACCAACCTCGCCGGGGCCCAGCACATCCGCCTGCTGCGGCTTCGGCGTGAACGTGCCGACCTGCTCGACCTGGTGGACCGTGGACGCCGCCATCATGCGGATCTTCATGCCGCGCTTCAGCAGGCCGTCCTTGATGCGCACCAGGATCATCACGCCGAGATACGCGTCATACCAGCTATCGACGAGCAGAGCCTTGAGCGGCGCGTCCGCCGCTCCGGCCGGTGCCGGCAGCCGGGCAACGATCGCCTCCAGCAGGTCGGGTATGCCAAGGCCGCTCTTCGCCGAAATGCGGATGGCCGCCGATGCATCCAGGCCGATGACCTCCTCGATCTGGGTGGCAATGCGCTCGGGCTCGGCCGCCGGCAGGTCGATCTTGTTCAGCACGGGGATGATTTCGTGGTTGCTCTCAATCGCGAGGTAGGCGTTGGCCAGGGTCTGCGCTTCCACGCCCTGCGTCGCGTCCACAACCAGCAGCGAGCCTTCGCAGGCGGCCAGCGACCGGCTGACCTCGTAGGAAAAATCCACGTGGCCCGGAGTGTCCATGAGGTTGAGAATATAGGTCTCGCCGTCCTTCGCGCGGTAGGTGAGGCGGACCGTCTGCGCCTTGATGGTGATCCCGCGTTCGCGCTCGATATCCAGGGAGTCGAGGACCTGCGCCCGCATCTCGCGTTCGGAAAGGGCGCCGCACACCTCGATCAGCCGGTCGGCCAGGGTCGACTTGCCGTGATCGATGTGCGCGATGATGGCGAAGTTGCGGATGCGCGCAAGTGGGGTGGTGGTCATGGCCGGCTTGTACCATCGCGGAGGGGCGATTGCCACCGGCAGGGCAGCGAGGTCGATCCATCCGGCCTCACCGCCCCCGTCAACCGCAGAACTCAGGCGCGTCCATTCGCCGGTGGCGCGTGCTCATCCTCGTCCGCCGTCCCAAAAATGAAGTCGATCACCCAAAACACCGCCACCGCCAGCGCGATGCCGGCCAAGCGGTCAATCGCCGGATCAAGGGTTGTCGTCGGCTGGCCGTCGGGCACGACGGCCAGACAGAAGGCGAACGCCGCCTGCATTCCGGCATAGCCGCTGGCCGGAGAGCCGGAGCCGAAGTAGCCAAAAACAGTGCACCAAGCGAAAACCCAGACCAGCAGTGTCGGCAGCCAGTCGATGCTGAAGCCGACGGTCAGCAGCCCTGCCCCGCCGCCGATGACGCAGCCGATCACCCGGAGGAAGCCCCGGTGACGGCCGACCCGAGGCTCGGGATCGGCGATCCGGGTGATCGAGATTGTCCCACTCGAGAAACCCGGCAGGTCGAGGAGGTCATAAAGGATGACGACCATGACGATCCCGGTCCCTCCCTCCAGCGCCGTGAGTGCCGCCCGCCGCCTCGATTCCAGCTTCGGGCCGGCCATCAGCTTCCGATCGGTCTCGGCATCGATCATTTCGGGCAGCAGCAGAGCGCCCGCAGCCCAGGCGGTGAAGACACCCACGGCGATCTCGGCCGCCCGATAGGCGGCGGCGTGCAGCCCAGCCGAAGCGTCGGCCAGCGTCGTCATCAGCACCAGGCCCATCGTGATTCCGCCGAGCAGCCACGCGTACATCCAGCGGCTGAGGTAGGAGCGATAGAGCGCGAAGGTCACACCGGCAAAGAGCGCGATGAGCAGCGCCCAATGATCCTGGGCAAAAAGCCCGATGACGAGGGCGCCGGCCAATCCTCCCGCGATCGTCCCGAGGATGCGCAGCAAGCCCTTCAGGCGCGTGGCCGCGGCGCTGGCCTGCAGGCAGGTGAAGGCACTCATTCCCGACCACATCGGATAATCGAGTTCGAGAAGAATGGCGCCGAGGATTGCCAACGCCACCGCCGCACCGCAGGCGACGGCCTGACGGACCCGAGGGCCGGCCGGATCGAAACCGGTGACATCCCGCTGGATGCTTTCGGCGAATTCCTGCCAGTGCCGCCCCACCGACCACAGGTCGCCCGCCGGGCGTTCTACCATCCGTAAACCGCCAGCGCTCGCGCATTGGCGCCCACATGGAGGCGAACCCCGTCGGGCACCTGATCGAAGGTGATGCGGACGGGGAAGCGACGCTGGAAGCGGATCCACCCGGTCGTCGGCAAGACCTCGGGCAGGATCGCGGTTTGTTGAAATTCGCGATTGATGCCCCTCGCGATGCCCTGAATATGGCCGCGAAACAAATGCCAGGGGTAAATATCCAGGTGTATCCAGACCTCACCGCCGTCGAACAGATGGCGGATCGCCTCCTCCTTATACAGAGCGACCACGGACCAGCGGTCGGCGGCGACGATGCCGAGGCGCGGCACGCCAGGACGTGCATAGTCACCCACGCGCAGCCAGAGGTTGTTGATGTGGCCGTCGGTCGGCGCCGTCAATCGCGTCTGCGACAGATTCCAGTTGGCAAGATCGAGCGCCCGGCGGGCAACGATCACGGCGGCTTTCGCCGCTTCCACCGCCTGCTGCGCCGCCGCCAGACTTGCGTCCGCCGCCTGAACGCCTCTTTCCGCCTCTGCCAGCTTCGTCTTCGCTTCGTCAAAAACCAGTTGCGAGGCCGCTCCCTCCCCCACGAGTTGTGCATATCGACGTTCGGTTCGGGCGGCCAGCCCCCGCGAGGCAACCTTGGTCGCCCGTTCCGCCTCGGCACGCGCGACCTCGCGAATCGCCGATTGCTGATCGGCTTCCGCCTTCGCCACCTCAGCACGCCGCAACTCCGCCTGAAGCGCGTAAGGCGCGGGGTCGATCTCGATTAACGGATCGCCGGCGCGAACGAACTGGTTATCCACCACGTGAACGGCCGCGATCGTCCCGCCGACCTCCGGTGCCACCTGCAGGACATCGGCGGCGACGAAGGCGTCGCTGGTGTAGGCCATGAACTGGAGCGACAGGACGTAAAGCCCCCAAAGCCCTGCGCAGAGACCAACTGCGACCGCCAATCGGCGCCACACCCTGCGCCGCTTGCGCGGGCCCCCCTCAGAGCTCGACGGAGGATCCGGAACCGCGAGGCCCGGCACGGGCGTGGGCGTTCCCGGGGCTGCCTCATCCTGAACGACTTGTGTTGGTCCATGCATCTACAGGAGCCGCTTTGTGTCGGCAGACGATGTCTCCAACTTCACTTTCGCAGTGTGATTACCCGCTGCTTGTGAGCCCCGCCCCCTTTGGCGTCAACCCTTAAGCGGATTTGCTCAAACCACGATTGACGGCTGAGAGGGTGGCCGGGCACCTTTCGGGGCTGGGGGAAGGAGCCAAGCTGGCTGATCGCTGCCCGGAGGCCGTCATTCTGCTGGACGACACGGAGCGTGGATCCGGCGCCTGCCGACTGTTCCAGGCGCCCCGCCGCATCGTCACGGCCTGGTCGCCGGAGCAGGTGCCGGCCGCACTCGCCGAGATCGACCGGGCCCGCTCGGCCGGCTTCTGGGCGGCCGGGTTTCTCGCTTACGAACTGGGATACCTGCTGGAACCGCGACTGGCGCCCCTGCTGCCGCCGGAGCGTGACATGCCGCTGCTATGGATGGGAGTGTTTGACCAACCGGCACGGCTGGATGCACGGGCGGTTCGCCGCTGGCTGCCTTCGGCGGATTCAGAGATTTCAATATCGGACGTGCGCGCATCCATGGATCCTGCCACCTATCGCGCGGCCTTCGACCGGGCGCACGAACTGATCGCTGCCGGCGATGTCTACCAGATCAACCTGACGTTCAGGCTGAGCTTTGCCTATCGGGGTGACCCGCGCGCGCTTTATGCGGCGCTGCGCCGCCGCCAGAGGGTCGGCCACGGTGCCCTGATCTCGACCCCCGATTTTCATGTCCTGTCGCTGTCGCCCGAGCTGTTTCTTTCGCTGCTGGAGGGCACGGTAGTGGCGCGGCCGATGAAGGGAACGGCAGCGCGCGGGGCAACCGCGCCGGCCGATGCGGCGATCTGCGGCCGGTTGCAGGGGGATGAAAAATCGCGCGCGGAAAACCTGATGATCGTCGATCTCCTCCGCAACGATCTCGGCCGGCTCGCCAGGCCCGGCGACGTCCGCGTAACGGGGCTGTTCAGCATCGAGACCTACCGGACCTTGCATCAGATGACCTCGGAGATACAGGCGACGATTCGCCCGAATGTCGGCCTGGCCGAGCTCCTGTCGGCGCTCTTCCCCTGCGGCTCGGTCACCGGCGCGCCGAAAATCCGGGCGATGCAGATCATCCGCGAGCTGGAACCCTGCCCCCGCGGAGTCTACTGCGGGGGCATCGGGTATCTTTCGCCGGATGGTGGGGCGCACTTCAACGTCGCGATCCGAACGCTGCTCCTCCGGCCTGACGGGCGCGGCGACCTGGGGATCGGCAGCGGCATCGTCTTCGATTCCGATGCTGATGCCGAATATCAGGAATGCCTTCTAAAGGCGGCGTTTCTCACGAAACCGGAGCCGCCGCTTGCCCTGGTGGAGACCTTCCGCTGGCAGCGTGACGGGGGGTATGTCCTGCTCGATCGTCACCTGCAAAGGCTCGCCGGATCGGCGCGCTGGTTTGCCCTGCCCTACGAAGAAGGAAAGGTGCACGCCGCGCTGTGCCACGCCGCACAGGGCTTCGATACGCGCCCGATGCGTGTCCGGCTCCTCCTCGATGAGGATGGCGAGCTCACGGTGACGTCGGGGCCCCTGCCCGATCGGGCAGACACAGCGCTGCACCTGCCGCTGCGCTGGCGATTTGCAACGCAGCCGGTCTCGTTGGCGGATCCATTCCTCTATCACAAGACCAGCCGGCGACCGCTTTACGACGACGAGTTAGCCCGCGCGCGTGCCGACGGCTTCGACGAGGTCCTGTTCCGCAACGAATTCGGGGAACTGACCGAAGGGGCGTGGAGCAACCTTTTCGTGCGGCGGGGCGGGCGGCTGCTGACGCCGCCTGTGCGGTGCGGCCTGCTCGACGGCACGCTTCGCCAGGAACTTCTGGCAACCGGGGTGATCGAAGAGGCAGTCCTGCGGACGGAGGATCTAGCGGGCGCCGAGGCCGTGCTGTTCGGCAACTCGGTGCGCGGCCTGATGCCGGGGGTTCCGGCCGGCAGCTGAACGCCGGAAGAATCACCGCATCTACTAGTAGACCGCCTGCTCGCGCTCGATGCCTTCCTCAGCGCCGCGGGCTGGCCGCGGGAGGGCGCCAGTCGTCCGGCGTGTCGTGATCGGGGTGCTGATAGGACACAAGCCGGGCCTGTCGCTCCGGCTGCATGCTCTCGCCGGTGCTGGTGGCGGGCAGGTCGATCATCGTCGCGAACCACGGCAAGCGGCCTTCGCTGCCGAACTGGCGGCGCGGTGGTGCTTTCTCAGGGTTATCGAGCGAGCCGATGGTGACGTCGAGCCAGCCGCTGTCCACGTAGCGGAAGGTCAGCGGCGTTCCACACGCGGCGCAGAAATCCCGCGCGGCTTCCGAGGAACTGAGGAACGTCGCAGGAGTGCCTCGTGTCCAGGCAAAGTCTTTCACCCGGATGGGAGCAAGCGGCGCGAATGGCCCGCCCACCGCCTTCTGGCACATCCGGCAATGGCAGATGTGGGTGCCATCCGGAAGGGCGTAAAGCGCGTACCGTATGCTGCCGCACTGGCAGCCGCCGGTCAGCACCGCCGTGCGTCCCGTCTCCGTCACTGCCCGGTCTCCTCCCCCACGTCCATTGCGACTGCCGCTTCCGCCACTCGCAGGATGGCGTGCAATGGGCAATCCGCAATGCCGAATTCATCCAGATGACGAATGACGTTGCGCAGATAATCGATGGCCGTCCCGTAGGTGCCGACGCCCTCGGCCACCAGTGCCGCGGCCTGCTCCGGGGCCAGATCGGGGACGTACTGCGGATGTCCGGGACGGGCCGTGAAGATCAGCGCCGGGACGCGAGGCCCCCCATCCAGGCTCACTGGCGCGATCCGCGGAACATAGACGCCATTCACCATCTCGCGACGCCACAGCTCCTCTCTCGCCGTCGCCAGCTCGGAGGGGGCAATGCGGAAGGCGAACCCGGTACAGGACCCTCCCCGATCCAGTCCCAGCGCGAGACCCGGCCGCTCGACGCTTCCGCGGTTGAGGATCGAAAGGATGCACAACGCGCGGTGCCACCCCCGCAGCAACGCGCGGCGACATTCCTCGAAGGGGAAACACGGGTTCCACATCAGCGAGCCGTAGCCGAACACCCAGGCATCGCCCGCGTCGGGGGGCCATGCGGCATCGGCGGGCTGATTCCGCCGCCCTGTGCTTCCTCGCCGCCGTTCAGCCACGGGCCACCAGCGCGACGCCGGCAATGGCGACGACCATCCCCGCGATCGCCAGCGGCGAGAGCGTCTCGCCAAACAGCAGCCAAGCCAGGACCGCCGTTACGGCCGGCGTCAGGTAGAACAGGCTTGCCACCTTCGCCGCGGCCCCACGGCGAATCAGCAGATGCAGCAACGTAATCGCGCCGATCGAGAGCACATACGACAGCCACAGCAGTGCGAAAACGAAGTCGCCCGTCCACAGGACCGGCTGGCCCTCGAAGATCAAAACGAGTGGCAGCATCGCGACGCCGGCGGCCGCGAACTGCACCAGCGATCCGGTGACCAGATGCATGCTGGTGGCATGCCGCTTCTGATAAAGCGTGCCTGCGGTAATGCCCAGCAATGCGACCACGCATCCGAGCACACCGGAGATGTCGCCGTGCTGCCAGCTGAGCTTGTTGCCGACGACCAGAGAGACGCCAAAGAGGCCAAGCAGGAGCCCAAGCCACTGCCCGCGTCGCAGCTTCTCTCCGAGATAAGGCCCGGCAACCAGCGCAGTCGACAGCGGCTGCAGGCTGACCATCAGCGCCGCCAAACCCGCGGGCACTCCGAGTGAGATGGACAGAAAGACCCCGCCCAGGTAGCAGCCATGGATGAGCAGGCCGATCAAAGCGATGCGGCCGATGTCCCTGCGACGGGGCCAAGGCGCGCGCATCGCCAGAGCAGCGGCAAGCAGCGTCACCGTTACGACAATAAAGCGCAGCAACAGAAACGTGAACGGCGGCGCATAGGGTGTGCCGAGCTTCGCGCCAATGAAGCCGGTGCTCCACAGCACAACAAACACCCCTGGCGTCAGCGCGATCCAGCGGTTGTTCCTTGTGGGGGCGGCAGGAGCGGAGTGTTCCATCGACGGCGCGGCTTGGCCAGAGCAACCTAACCCTCTCGCCTCATAGCGCGCAACCAACTAGAAGCATCATCAGTCACCAACCTGGAGGCCGGTTCCACATGTCCTTGCGCCCTGCGAAAGAAATTTCGTGGCTGCCCCTGCCGCCACGGCGATCGCGGGTCCGGTCACGCCTGATCATGGGCTCGGCAGCGGGACTCGCGGTGCTGGTTATACTCGTCAGCGGGTACACCATCTGGTGGTTGGACGCAGCCGACCGATTCCGGACGCAGACGCTTGCGTGGATGGAACAGCGCCGCGCCGAAGGCTGGCACATCGCGTTTACGGACGTCCGGCGGAGAGGATATCCGGACGCGTTGGGTTTGCGCTTCGAAAAGCCGGAGGTGTCGCCGCCCGGCGAGCCCGACTTGCGCTGGCGAGCCGCCCGGCTTCGGCTGTCCGCCCCGGTGTTCAGCGCGCGGCCGCCGCGCCTAGCCGTGAGCGGCGACCAGTCGATTGAGTTCGCCAAAGCGGGCGAGGCTTGGCACTGGGCCGGCCGCGCCGAGCAGATGTCGTTCGATCTTCAGCCGGCCGACGGATGGATGCCCAACGGTCGCCTCGCGGTCCGCGACCTCTCACTGGCCGACGACCAGGGCGAAGCCATCGGCGTCGGCCGTCTCGACATCATCTCGACAGGGGACCCGGCCGCGGCCGCCACGGCTGACGTTTCGACCTGGGGTGTCCGGCTCGCAGCGGAGCAACTGCAGCTTCCCAAGGCGCTCCTGACCGCCTGTAGCGGGCCCATCGACAGGCTCGACGCCGATGCCGAGCTGTACGGAGCCCTCGCGCCGCGCCCCTGGCCTCTTGCTCTGAAGCGGTGGCGGGACGAAGGCGGCGTTGTTGAGCTGGAGCGACTGCAGGTTGCCTGCGGGGAACTCAAGCTGGACGGCGAAGGCACCCTTGCGCTCGACAAGGAAGGGCAGCCCATGGGGGCAATGTCAACGCGCGTCCAAGGCTATGACGCTGCGCTGGACCGGCTGGCGGCGGCGCAGGCGATCGATCCACATATCGCCGCGGCGGCAAAAATTCTCTTGCGGGCCCTGGCGCGCTCCGACGCGGACGGTGCGGCAACACTCAATGCTCCCTTGACCTTGCAGGACCGCTCGCTGTCGATCGGCCCGGTCAAGCTCCTGCGCGTTCCACCCATCCGCTGGCTGGATTAGCGCTCGCTCGCTTCGAGTTCCCCGAGCCGCTGATTTGCCGCCGCAAGCCTGCTATCATGCGCAGCATGAAACGGCACACGATCCGCCGAATTTCCTTAGTGCTGGGGCTTTTGGCGACGCTCTTTTCGGGGATGGTAGAAGCGGCAGCGGACGAACTCATCGGTCAGGTGCTGGTCGCCAGCCCGCAGATGACCGATCCGCGTTTCGCCGGGACGGTGATCTACATCGTTGCCCATGATCGCAGTGGAGCCATGGGGCTGGTGCTCAATCGCAGTTTCGGTGAAGGCTCCCTCAAAGAGCTGCTCCGCGGCTTCGGGCTCGAGAATCCCTCGGCGGATGGCATCATCCGGCTTCAATATGGCGGGCCGGTGGATGTCAGCCGCGGCTTCGTGCTCCACTCCCCCGACTTCAACGGTGCCGGCACCCGGCTGATCGGCAACGGTGTGGCGCTTTCCTCGGGTTTCGATGTGCTGAGGGCGATCGCCGCAGGCAATGGACCACAGCAGCGGCGCATCTACCTGGGTTACGCGGGCTGGGGGCCCGGACAACTCGAGGGAGAGCTCGGCCGCGACGACTGGATGACGGCGCCGGCCGACTCTGCTGTTGTTTTTGACGAGGACCTCGCTGCCCTTTGGGAAAAGGCGATGAAGGGCGCGGGCCGGTCGCTGTAGCGACGGCTTTTTGCCGACTCCCGCAGCGTATTGCGGGTGCCTCTGCCCGGATCGCCCTGTGGCGGGACAGGTCTTCTCCTGGCGCGACAGTTCTACAGGACGAAGGCGGCAACCACCTGAAGGGCCCCGAAGCCCAGGGAAACAAACGGCAACCAGCGGCTCCAGGCAGCGGTCGGTGATTTGGCGTCGTCCGACGGTTCGGCTTGCTCATCCGCTGCTGCCGGACGCGGCGGGAGCGGCTTCCCCTGCCCTTCCTCCTCCGGCGGAGCCTGCAGCTCGACCGCCGGCGGCAGTTTTGGCGGCCGCGTCCGTCCCGGAGCCGGCCCGTAGTAGTTCACCAGCCGCGTATCGCTGTGGCGGTCGGGCTTCCGATAGCAGTCCACCGCCGCCAGCGACCGGTAGCAATAGATGGGCTCGTCGTCATAGACGGCCTTTTCATATGTGGATTCGTAGGAGATGCAACCGGCGAGGATGAAGACCAGAAGGGAGACGATTGGGGCCAACCTGACAGTCCCGGTTCCTGAGCCGGAGCACGTCCCCATCGTGCTTCAGCATTGCACACCATTACGAGAATTATATCAAAAATTGCTCGCAAAGATAGAATAAACTGCGGTCGCCCGTGGCGGCCACGGACCCGCCAAGGCCTATTCCCGTTTTCAGGTGGCAATCGGAGGCTGCCGAAACGGGGCAGGCTTTGTTAATCCGCATCTGTTGCCTGCGTCCCGGTGAGTCTTTAGGTATGTGAGGTCCGTTCAAACCCACAGGCCAGCGGCTAGGGAACTTCAACATGTCCTTCCTCGCGCAACGTCTCGGGCGCATCAAGCCGTCGCCAACGATCGGCGTCACCCAGAAGGCCGCCGAGCTGAAGGCGGCAGGCCGCGACGTCATCGGCCTGGGTGCAGGCGAGCCCGACTTCGATACGCCAGACCACATCAAGCAGGCAGCCGCAGAGGCCATCGCCCGTGGCGAGACCAAATATACCGCCGTTGCCGGGACGCTGGAGCTGCGCCAGGCGATTTGCGCCAAGTTCAAGCGGGAAAACCAGCTTGATTACACGCCCAATCAGGTGACGGTCGGCTGCGGCGGAAAGCAGACCATCTTCAATGCCCTGTTGGCCACACTGGATGAGGGTGACGAAGTCATCATCCCGGCGCCCTACTGGGTTTCATACCCCGACATCGTGCTGCTGGCGGAGGGAACGCCGGTTATCGTGCCCTGTGGCGCCGAGCGGGGGTTCAAGCTTGATCCCGAGGCGCTCGACCGAGCGATCACCCGGCACACGAAGTGGGTGATCCTCAACTCGCCCTCCAACCCGACCGGCGCCGGCTATTCGGAGATCGAACTGTCACAGATTTGCCAAGTGCTGCTCCGCCATCCGCGCGTCTGGCTGATGACCGACGACATCTATGAGCACGTCATCTACGACGACTTTCGCTTTACCACCCCGGCCCAGGTCGAACCCCGACTTTACGACCGCACGCTCACGATCAACGGGTGTTCGAAGGCCTACAGCATGACCGGGTGGCGGGTCGGCTGGGGAGCGGGGCCAAAGCCGCTGATCGACGCGATGAACATGATTCAATCGCAGTCGACGACTCATACATCGTCGATCAGCCAGGCCGCTGCGGTGGCCGCGCTGAACGGTCCACAAGACTTCATCGCCGCAAACAACGCGATGTTCCGTGAGCGCCGCGACATGGTCGTGGCCGCTCTCAACAAGGCCGCGGGCCTGAACTGCAGCCGGCCGGAAGGCGCGTTCTACGTCTATCCGTCCTGTGCCGGCGTCATCGGCAAGGTGACGCCCGAGGGAAAGAGGATCGAAAGCGACGACGACTTCGTCACCTATCTGCTCGAAGCGGAAGGCGTGGCGTGCGTTCAGGGCTCGGCTTTCGGGCTGTCGCCGTTTTTCCGCATCAGTTACGCCACCGCCACGGCTAAACTGGAGGAGGCCTGCCGTCGCATTCAGCGAGCCTGCGCTGCCTTGACATGAGCGCGCGTCCTCGCCGGTTGGTAATCTGGAGCCGCACGGATGCAGCAGATTCTTTCCTTCTGTCGTAATCTCGGTTTGCCGGAGCGCTCGTTCGACGCTGGGGAGACGCTGCTTCCGGAGAATGCCCGCACCGGCGCCCTCTATATCCTGATCGAGGGCGAAGTTGAGGTCCTGAAGGGCGGCTTTCAGGTTTATCTGGCTTCCGATCCAGGAGCGACCTTCGGTGAGATTTCCGCCCTGCTCGACATTCCGCATACCGCAACGGTGAAGACCGTCACCCCGTGCCGCGTGCACGTCGTCGCCGATGCCGCTTCATTCCTCGAGGCCCGGCCAGACGTGGCCCTCGCACTGGCCCGGCTGCTCGCCCGGCGGCTTTACAGCGTGACCACGTATCTCGCGGACATCAAGCTGCAGTTCGCGGAACATGACAGCCACCTGTCCGTGGTCGACGAAGTGCTTGAAACGCTGCTGCACGATCAGCACCCGGAGTTCAGTCCGGGTTCCGACCGCTGTCCCGATCCGCCGAAAGTCTGAGCCAGTCCGGCACTTCTTGAAGTTCGGCCACCGGACGGGTCAACGGCCCATCAAGCTGAACCACCTCGGCTCCGGCGAGCGAGAACCAGAGAGCCTGTTGTCGGTCGGTATCGACGATCACATGCGTGGGCGTGGGACCAATCTGACGGCCGGGATTGAACACCCACGTCTTGCCGAGCCGGTCCACCCAGGAGCCCTGCTTCTGGAACGGGGATTCATGAATGTGCCCGGAGAAAACCATGTCCGGCGAGAACTCTTCGATCCAGCCCGAAAGCGCGTCATCGCCCTCCCATCGGTCGCAATACCAGCTTGTCGCGGCGTGATCGGGAGGCGCGTGGTAAACCCAGATCCAACGCTCTTTTTCGCGCAGCGCGTCGCGCGCAAGCTGTGCTGCCACGCGCTCGCGGCCTTTTGGCCCGTCCCACCAAGGGCAGATGGTAAAGAGGTTGCCTTCGAACTCGACGGCGTCTCCGTCGGTCGGTACGCCCAGGCTTCTCACCCTACTCATCCAGCGCGCCATTTTTTCGTCGTTCTCATCGCGCACATCCAGGTCGTGGTTGCCGGATGAGACCACGAGCTGAACGCGCGTCTTCAATCGCCGCAGATAATTCAGAATAACGACAATCTGAGCCCGGCCATCCACATGCCCGGAGATGTCGAGGTGATCGCCGGCGACGACGAGGACGTCGAACGCGCCTGCGATCGCAACGATCCAGTCGAATTGCTTCAGCGCGTAATGTAGATCCGAGACGAGCAGGCACTTCATCTCAGCGCCGCGTTCTGACCCCGATCGCGCTCAGTACGCATATTCGCGGAACACCGGATCGACCGATTGCTGCCAACGCCGATGATAGGCGCAGAGGAGGTCTTCGGCGGGAGTGAAGTTGGCTTCGGCAATCTGGAACAGCGGCGTAAGGTATTGGGTCTCATCGCGACCCACGGCGTCCTCGATTCCACGCCGGCTCAGCCCGCGGTGAGAAATCCGCAGCGCGTCGAGCGCGATCTCACGGACGGTGACGTTGCGAAACGGCGTTTTCAACGCCGACCGGGGCACCTCTGCCCGCATCCCGGCCCGTTCCTCTGCCGTCCAGTCACGGCAAAGCTCCCAGGCCTCCTCGCAAGCGTCCTCGTCGTAAAGCAAACCCACCCAGAAGGCCGGCAACGCGCACAGCCTGTTCCAGGGACCGCCATCGGCGCCGCGCATCTCCAGAAAGCGCTTCAACCGTACTTCCGGGAAGGCGGTCGTCAGGTGATCCGCCCAGTCGCTCATCGTCGGCAACTCGCCCAGCAGGCCCGGCAGTTTGCCAAGCATGAAGTCCCGGAAGGATTGACCGGCAACGTCGATATATCGGCCATCGCGATAGACGAAATACATGGGAACATCGAGGAGGTAGTCGACCCAGCGTTCGAAGCCGAATCCGGGTTCGAAGACGAACGGCAGAACGCCGCAGCGATCCGGATCCGTGTCCGTCCAGATGGTGCTGCGATACGAAAGGAAGCCGTTGGGCCGGCTTTCCCGGAAGGGTGAGTTGGCAAACAGGGCGGTGGCAACGGGCTGCAGCGCCAGGCCGATGCGAAACATGCGGACCATCGAGGCTTCCGTCGCGAAGTCGAGATTGACCTGCACGGTGCAGGTCGCCTGCATCATGTCGAGGCCCAAGGTGCCTTTCTTCGGCATGTAAGCCCGCATGATGGCGTAGCGTCCCTTCGGCATCCACGGCAGGTCATCGCGCGGCCACTTGGGCTGGTACCCGATACCGAGGAATCCCACGTTAAGCTCGGCTCCGATCTGCTTGACCTGCCGCAGATGACCGCCGATTTCGCAGCACGTCTGATGGATATTTTCCAGCGGTGCGCCAGAGAGTTCCACCTGGCCGCCTGGTTCCAGCGTGATGGAGCAGCCGCCGCGGTCGACCAGCCCGATGACGTTTCCGTTCTCCGCGACCGGTCGCCAGCCGAAGCGGCTAAGCCCATCGAGGATCGCCCGGATGCCTTGCGGCCCCTCATAGGGCAGCGGCCGGTAGTCCTCCAGGCTGTAGGCAAGCTTCTCGTGCTCGGTGCCGATGCGCCAGGATTCGCGTGGCTTGCACCCGCTTTCCAGGTATTCGACCAGGCGACGCTTATCGGTGACAGGCTCGTGCGATTCCGCGCTCAGGCCGGACATGTTGGCTCCCGATCGATCTCTCCCGGCCGCCAGTCTCCGCGCAAAGCCTGCCAGCATGCAAGCGCCGCGACAGCCGCGGTCTCGGCGCGCAAAATCCGTGGCCCCAGATCGACGCTGCGGGCCGAAGGATGGGCAAGGATCAGATCAACCTCCTCTTCCGAAAATCCGCCCTCCGGGCCGATCAACACGCCCACCATCGCTCGCCGCTCGGGCGCCGCCGCTTCCGTCATGGGCAAACCGTTCCCCCGCTCGTCTGCGAAAAGCAGGGACCGGTCAGCAGGCCATTCGGCGAGGAGCGCCGGCAGGGATCGTGGCTCGGCGAGGGCCGGGATGGTCAGGCGTTCGCACTGCTCCGCGGCCTCGACGACCTGAGCGCGCAAGCGCTCGCTATTGACCCTGCTGACGCTCGTATGGGAGGTCAGGACCGGCAGGAAACACTCCACGCCCAATTCGGTCGCCTGGGCAACCAGTGTGTCCTGTGCCGATTTCTTTAATGGAGCGAAAGCCAGCCAGGGACCGGGCTCCGGCTGCTGCGGCCGTAACAGGGCTTCCACCCGCACGCGGCAGTCATGGCGCCCGCCTGCGATCAGGCATCCCCGCCAATCTCCGTCGCGCCCATTGAACAGGCGCAACCCGTCGCCCACCTTGCGTCGCATGACGTGCATCAGATAATGCGCTGGCTTTCCCGACAACAGCAACTCTCGACCGGGCGCCAGCGCCTCGTCCACGAACAGACGTACTCTGGTGGAGTACACGCGTGTTTTTCCTTGCGCATCCTCGGTGCGAACGATCTCTTGAGAAATACCGTGGCCCGATCCGCCAGAGAAGTCGCGGGATGGCTCTGTTGCGGAAATCAGATGTATGAGGGAGACGCTCGATGAACGACGTGATCACGGCTGATGGTCTGCGACTGAACGACCCGGCGCTTCTGCGCGATCGCGCCTTCATCGATGGCGAGTGGTGCGAGGCGGCACAGGGTGCCCGTTTTGCTGTCGAGAATCCCGCTGACGGCACGCTGGTCGGCCATGTGCCCGACCTGGGCACAGCGGAGACCCGTCGCGCGATCGAAGCCGCGCATCGGGCCTTCCCCGGGTGGCGCAGCAAGACGGCGAAGGAGCGCGCGACCCTTCTGCGTTCCTGGTACGACCTGATCATGGCCAATCAGGAAGATCTTGCACGACTGATGACGACCGAGCAGGGCAAATCGCTGACCGAGAGCCGCGGCGAGGTTGTCTACGGCGCGGCATTCATCGAGTGGTTTGCGGAAGAGGGCAAGCGGCTCTACGGCGATGTCATCCCGACCAACGCCGGCAATCGGCGCATCGTCGTCCTGAAGGAGCCGGTCGGCGTCACGGCAGCAATCACGCCGTGGAACTTCCCCATCGCCATGATCACGCGCAAGGTGGCGCCGGCGATCGCGGCCGGCTGCACGTCGGTGATCAAGCCCGCCAAGCTGACACCCCTGTCGGCACTGGCGCTCGCGGCGCTTGCCGAGCGCGCCGGAATCCCGCGGGGCGTTCTCAACATCGTCACCTCGTCCAAGGCATCGGCGATTGGAGAGGAGCTGTGCGCCAACCCGATTGTGCGCAAGGTTTCGGTGACCGGTTCCACCGAGATCGGCAAGCTGGTGATGAAGCTTTGCTCCGATACGGTGAAGAAGGTTTCGCTCGAGCTGGGCGGCAACGCGCCGTTTATCGTCTTCGACGACGCCGATCTGGACGCGGCGGTCGAGGGCGCGCTGGCTTCGAAATACCGGAATTCGGGCCAGACCTGTGTCTGTGCCAACCGCCTGCTGGTGCAGGATGGCGTCTACGAGACGTTTGCCGGCAAACTTGCCGAAGCGGTGCGCGCCCTGAAAGTGGGGCCCGGCCTGCAGCCGGGAGTGCAGCAGGGGCCGCTGATCAACCGGGCCGCGGTCGAAAAGTGCGAGGAGCACATTGAGGACGCGCTTGCCAAGGGCGCGCGGCTGGTGGTCGGCGGCAAACGCCACCCGCTCGGCGGGACATTCTTCGAGCCGACCGTGCTGGCCGATGCGAACCCGCAGATGAAGGTGGCCCGCGAAGAAACCTTCGGTCCGGTGGCGCCTCTGTTCCGGTTCAGCACTGAAGAGCAGGCGATTGCCATGGCCAACGATACCGAGTTCGGCCTCGCCTCTTATTTCTACGCCCGCGACGTCGGCCGCATCTGGCGGGTCGCGGAAGCGCTGGAGTACGGAATGGTCGGCGTGAACGAAGGCATCATCTCGACCGAGGTGGCCCCCTTCGGCGGCGTCAAGGAATCCGGCATCGGCCGCGAAGGCTCCAAATATGGAATCGAGGAATACTGCGAAATCAAATACGTCTGTCTGGGGGGACTCTGATGCGCCCCGGAGCGCCGGCTGCGATTAGCTGTTGACCCGGCGTTCCATTTGGGCCACCTAAACGCTAAGCCTTGACGTTCGATGGATGCGATGCTGATCGATCAGGTTCCCGACGTAGCAAGGCTGGGGAAGTCATCACGCTTCAGCTCCCGGTCCATTCGCGAAAGCGCTCCGCTGCAAGCAAGGGCGCGTACACCATCGCCGGACGGGAGCTCGGGGCAGCTGATCGCCCGCAAACAACCGAAAGACACACCCATTTGACCACTTTTTCTGATCTTGGCCTCGCCGCGCCGCTTCTCGAAACGCTGGCCGCCGAGCATTACGAAACGCCCACCCCCATCCAGCTACAAGCCATCCCTCACGTTCTCACCGGTCGCGATCTGATTGGCATAGCCCAGACAGGCACCGGGAAGACGGCCGCCTTTTCGCTGCCCATTCTCCACCGTCTCGACCAACACCGCCGCCCCGCACGTCGTCGCAGCTGCCGCGTTCTCGTGCTTGCCCCGACCCGTGAACTCGCCAGCCAGATCAACGTCGCTGTGCGCACCTACGGGCAGCGCATCGGCGTCACCTCGACGGTCGTCTTCGGCGGAGTCGGCGCGACGCCCCAGGTGCGCGCGATGGCCGGCGGTGTCGACGTGCTGGTGGCAACGCCGGGCCGGCTTCTCGACCTCATGCAGCAGGGCAGCATCCGCCTGGACGGCGTTGAAGTTATTGTCCTCGACGAAGTCGATCGGATGCTGGACATGGGCTTTATCGAGCCCGTGCGTCGCATCGTCGCGGCCACACCCAGGGATCGCCAGACGCTTCTGTTCTCGGCAACGATGCCGCCGGACATCCGCAGACTGGCCACCGATCTGCTCGATGATCCGGTGGAAGTCGCGGTGACCCCGGTTTCCTCTGCGGTCGATCTCATCGACCAGCGGGTGATCCACGTCGCCACCCGCGAAAAGCCTGGATTGCTGGCGTCACTGCTTAGCGACGGGGCGATCGGCCGGGCCCTGGTGTTCACCCGCACCAAGCGCGGTGCCGACCGGGTGGCCCGGCATCTTGCCGCGACCGGGTTCGCCGCCGCCGCCATCCACGGCAACAAGTCGCAGGGCCAACGCGAGCAGGCGTTGGACGCGTTCCGCTCCGGGCGGTCCAGGGTGCTGGTCGCAACCGATATCGCGGCTCGCGGCATCGACGTGGACGGCGTAACCCACGTCATCAACTTCGATCTCCCGAACATCCCGGAAAGCTACGTGCACCGCATTGGCCGGACGGCGCGCGCCGGAGCCAGCGGCACCGCCATCTCGTTTTGCGATGTCGCGGAGCGCGAGCACCTGCGCGACATCGAGAAGCTGATTCGCTGCCGTCTCGCCGTTGACGAACCTGCCGGCCGGCGCGCCTTGCCTCCCGATGCGGCCTCGCGAGAGGCTCGCCCCCAGCCGAAAGCGGTGCAACCAGCGGCCAGCAGCAAGAAGCCTTCCGCCAAGCCGCGCGGAAAGGACGCAGCCGTTGCCAAAGGCCACTCGCCGCAATCGGCTATTCCTGGGGCCAAGACAGCGCCCGGGAAGCCACGGCGGTTGAGCAAGCAGCCGGCGCGTCCCGCCCCGAACTCCGGCGATCGTCCGCCTCGCCGCCCGCAGACCAACGGCGCCGGCAGCGTCCGCCACGATCTGTCTCACTTGAGTTTTATGGCCCCGCTGGCGGCCTGGGGAAACGGAACCGGCGGAGACTCGCAAACCGAAGCCGAACCGAAACCGAACCTAAGCCGCGGGTGAGCACCCAGCGATCGGATACCGAATGGCTGAGTTGCGATCGGGAAAGCGATCGATCGAAAGATCGCTGAGGAGGTGACAACGGCATGGCGGGAGCAATTCGCAACGAGCGGCGCTATCTCTCCGACGAAGAGTGGGAGTTCGTCGTTCGAACGCATCACCCGGCGCTGCACGAACTGGGTGATGAGGAACTCGGCACGCTGGTGTTGCTGCTGCGGGCGCGGCGGGACAGAGCGACCGGCATCGCGCGGCAGCAGCGCCGCGAACTGCGGGGCAAGGCGGCGCCGGCAGGTACCCGCGCGGCGACCGATGATACCGGCAGCCGAAGGAAGGGCTCGATCCTTGCCGCGGCACTGAAGCGCGCCAACAAGGAACGGCAACGCCGCCGCAGTCGCGCCGCTCTGCCCGCGCAGGTTTCCCTTGCGCGCAAGGCCCTGGCCTTGAAGCGATCCAGTGAACACAACTCTCATCGACCAGATCCGGGCCGGACGTCGGGCACCGGGATGCAGTCGCTGCCCGATGAGACCGGCCCCGATCTTGTCCGGCCGATGGAAGTCGGTCGGGTCTCGCAGTTCGTCCGCGCGGCCCAGGCAAAGAAGGATTCCCGTTAGGCCGCCCGGCGGGTGCTGAGTCCATGGGCGCCTCCGCCGCGCCGGTGCGATATTCGTCGGCTTGCGAAGGGTGCCGAGCGGTCTTGATCAGGATCGGCGCTGCTCTGCGCCGCAGCGCCGGCGTCCTGCTCATCGCCTTTGTTGCGGCGGGTGGGGCGTTGGCGGGAACGGAGCCCAAGAAGGCCGCGCCTCCGCCCAGCTTCGCGGATCTGGTCGTCTTCGGCGACAGCCTCTCCGACACGGGCAACGCCGGGCGTTTTTCCGACGGCCCGGTCTGGGTCGAGGGGATCGCCGATCGCCTCGATGTTCGCCTGACACCGTCGCGCTCCGGCGGCACCAACTACGCGGTCGGCGGAGCCCGAACCCATGGCCGGCCGACGGACGTTCGCGGACAACTGCAGGCTTACTTCGCTTCCCCTTACCGTCGTCCGATTTCCGCGACTCTGTTCGTCGTTTTCGCGGGCGCCAACGACCTGCTCGCGGCCGGATGCGCCGGCACCCGGGACCGGGCCGCGAAGACGGCGGCGGCCGCCATCGCGGCAACGGTCAGTGATCTCGCCGCGGCCGGTGCCCGGACGATTCTGGTTCCCAATCTTCCCGATATCGGTGCGGCGCCCCTTGTGCAGGCGCAGGGTAGCGACTGCTCGAACCAACTCCGCCGCCTCTCCCGCGCCTTCAATGTCGCCCTTGAGAACAAGCTTGAGGATATCGAGCACCGGTACAGGTCCTTGCACCTCGTCCGGCTCGACGTGTTCGCGCTCTCCGAGCAGCTTCTCGCCCTCCCCGGAGAGGCGGGTTTCGACCACGGCGACACCCCGTGCACCGGCGATCCCTGTAAGCGTGACCTTTTCTGGGATTCCCTCCACCCGAGCGCCCGCGCACACGCTCGCCTCGCGGCGGCCGCCCTACAGGCTCTCGGCTTTCCCGCAAGCAGTCAATAGCAGTCCACCTACCCGCCCCCCCTGATCAGGTGCGGTGGAGGGGTGCCAGATCGGCCACTTGGCGGAGGTCGGCGACGAAGTCGTCATATTCTCTCGCACGCGCCGCTTCGTCCGGCAGCCGAAGCAGGTAGGACGGATGAACGGTGACGCGCAAGTCCACTCCGTTGTCCAGGCTTAGTTGGGAGCCGCGCACGGCACCGATCTTCAGCTCGCGGCCGGTCAGCGCCCGGGCGGCGGTCGCACCCAGCGCCATCGCAGTCGTTGGCCGGACAACGGCCATCTCCCGTTCGAGCCAGCTCAGGCACGCCCGGATTTCGAGGACGGTCGGTTTCTGGTGCAGGCGACGTTTGCCGCGCTGAAGAAACTTGAAATACTTGACGGCATTGGTGACGTAGATCGTCCGGCGGTCCAGCCCGGCGTCGCGCAGCGCCTGGTCAAGCAACAGCCCGGCGGGTCCGACAAACGGCCGGCCGGCGATGTCTTCCTGGTCGCCCGGCTGCTCGCCGACGAGCATCAGGAGTGCCGGCACCGGCCCCTCCCCAAAAACGGTCTGCGACGCGGCGGCATGGAGCGGGCATTGCCTGCAGCCGGCAGCCTCCGTCCGGAGGCCTTCGATCGTGTCCATCGGGTGACGCACCTCCACGCGCTCCAGCAGCTCGAACCAAGCGATGTAAAAGCTAGCCGGTACCGTCAGTCATTTCCGGAAGAGGACAAATGCCTCCAGGGTCATCGACATGGGCCACGCGACGCCGTCCCTCGACCCGCGACTGCGTTCTCTTCTTGTTCCAAGTAGGGATAGCGGGGGCTGACGGCAACCGTAGCGTGGGAAACGTCCCGGCTGCGTCCGCTCGTCCTGAGCACCGGCTCAAGATTTAGCGAGCGTCCGCCGGAACTCAATTGAAAACGTCGCGTTCCGGAAAAACCAGAGGCTGCATTTCGGAACGCAGGCGCGATGCAGATCGGCAACACGCCGGACGAGTGGGGAATTGTCCAGCAGACATTGCACTGGGTGATCGGTGCAGCGGTGCTCGTCCAGCTGACTGTCGGCTTGATCTTTTCCAATCTTCCGGAAAATGACCCGCAGGCGGGCTTTTACTATGGCATCCACGGCACGCTCGGCGTGCTGATCGCGGCGGCCATGCTGTTCCGCTTCATCTGGCGGCAATCGCATCCCGTCCCTGGGTTGCCCGACACGCTCACCCCAGCGCTGAAGATAGGCGCCCGAGCCACCCACTGGTTGTTCTACGCCCTGCTGATCGGTCTTCCCCTGGGCGGCTGGGCAATGGTCAGTGCGCGCGGCTACAAGATCTCGTTTTTCGGCGTGGAGTTGCCGGCGCTGACGGGAAAGAACGAGGCGGTAGCGGACGCGGCGTTTGTTCTGCATGCCGGCGGAGCCTTTACTCTCATTGCCTTGATCGTGGTGCACGCAGCGGCGGCCCTGCGACACGAATACGTGCTCAAGGACAGCACGCTGCGGCGCATGACGCCGATTCACCGGCGCCGGCAGGCGTCAGACGCCGCCGGGAGAGGGCGTTTGCGCTAACGAGGCGGCCGCGCCCTGGCTTGCAGGTCCCCTTCGCCCTGGCAGGCCAGGACACACAGGCCAAACACAGAGGAGCAACTGAAATGGTAGAGTACGTGGCAAGCACGCCCGCGTCTGGTTCGCGGACAGCATCCCCTCCAGCCTCCATCGCGGAGGGGCGGGATCTTCGCTTCTTCCACAAGCGCATCTCGTGGGGCGCCGTGCTGGCGGGCGTCATCATCATTCTTGCTGTTCAGCTCCTGCTCAGCATGCTGGGGGTCGGCATCGGCGCCAGCACGATCGACCCAACCGGGGATGTGCCAAGCGGCAGCAGTCTTGGCATCGGCGCTGGCCTGTGGTGGGCGATCAGCGCCTTGATCGCCGTATTCGCCGGCAGCTGCGTGGCCAGCCGGCTGGCCGGCTCACCCGATCGAACCGACGGAATGCTTCACGGCCTGGTGACATGGGGACTGTCGACGCTGATGGTCTTCTGGATCCTGACGACGGCGCTGAGCTCTTTGGTCGGCGGCGCGTTCAATGTCGTCGGCTCGGCAATGCAGACGGCAGCGCAGGGCGCCGTGGCGGGGACTGCCGCGGGGGCGGCCACTCAAGCCGGCCGGCCCGGCGATCCGGCAGCGCGGATTCAACAACAGGTCGAGCAGCTGCTGGCGCGTGTTTCGCCAGAGGCCCAGCAAAAAGTCGATCAGATCGAGCGGGCGATCCAGGATGATCGGGTTCGTAACACCGTGCAGCGCGTGATCACCGCGGGCCCAGAGGCGGCCACGGAGGAGGATCGGCAGACCACGATCAACGCCTTGGTCCAGTACGGCGGGATGAGCCAGCCTGAGGCTGAACAACAATTGGCGCAATGGCAAGCAGCCTACGGGAACGCGAAGCGAGAGGCCCTGGAGGTTGCCGAAGCGTCGGCGGATGCGGTTGCCCGTGGAGCGCTCTGGTCGTTCTTCGCGCTCGCGTTGGGTGCGGTGATCGCTCTTCTGGGCGGACTTGCCGGCACACCCCGGGACTCCGCCGTGGCGCGGCGTGTGTCGCTACGGGCGGCTTGAGCGTAATTATCGTGCAAGGGCGGGCCCCGGAAAATTAACCGGAACCCTTCTGATCGCAAGTCGTTTCTAGAAGTGGATGTCTCAGAGGAGTTACGATAAGCATGGCAACATTGGACAAACAAGGTTTCGCGACTCGCGAAAACTTCGACGTAATCGCCGCTGACAAAGTCGATGGCACGAGCGTCTACGACATGACTGGCGATAAGATCGGCAGCATCAAGAACGTCATGATCGACAAGATTTCCGGCAAGGTGGTCTATGCTACGCTCGCCTTTGGTGGCGTGCTCGGCATCGGACAGAAATACCATGCCCTGCCGTGGGACGTTCTCGAGTACAATACGGCGCTTGGGGGCTATCAGGTTGACGTCGATCGGGATCGGCTGGAGCACGGGCCGGCAGCGACCGAAGAGGAACTTACGGGCAACTTCCAGAACCAGGAATGGGGCCGCAGGGTGTACGACTACTACGGCTCGTCCTGGACTGCGTAAAGTCAATACTTGGGTCGTCGGCAAGGCCTGCCGGCGACCTTGTCATCCCGGGTTCGGTCATGCCCGCGGGCGGGACGGCATGGTCGATCGCCTGCGCGCCGCTCTCGCGGCCGCTTCCGATCGGGTGAATGCGGCCCGCGACGTACGACAGGGGGCCTGATCGGCAATCACCTCGGTGCCACCCCATGGACTCTCGCTTTCGGAGCGTGCCTGGCTACCGTGACGAAGAGCGAGCTCGTGATCGGTCGATGCATCGAGAAGAGACGGCAGACGCTGGACGATCGTCAGTTCTTCCTTTTCGAGATGGAGCATGACTTCTGCGACCAGATCGGCAGCGGCATGGCGAAAGCGGGCCCACTCGTCGGCGCTCGCGACCCGTCCAAGGAGCTGACGGCCGAGCAGGCCAACCAGCCGTGCCTTGGGCTCGATGGCCCCGTGCTCGCGCGTTAACAGGGTTGTCAACTCCCTTTCCCCGTTGTCGCGGATGAGAGGAAACACGACTGCCTCCTCAAACGCGTGATGAACGATGATCCGATCGAGATTGTCGAGGAGGCTCTTCAGCAAACGGTTGTCCTCGGCATCGAAGGTGTCGAGCGGCCGGTCAGCCGATGCTCCCCGGATGCGGTTTTCAAGCTCGCAAGCCGCGACCAGGATCCGGAAGTGCTCCTCGTGCAGGAGTTGCCCCAGTTCGCTCAATCCGGCCATGGTAACCAACTCCCGCTTCGATCCCGCAGTGCAATATGCGTTACGTTGCATTGCACTAGAACAGGTCTTGGGCGGTAACGCAATTGTCAACATTGCAAGCCGGCCCAGATTACCCGCTGGGCAGATCTTCGCACGCATGCACGACCTTGGTGAGCGGCTGCGGGCTATCCTCAATGAACCAGTTGGCCCAAATGCGACGCTGTCCCTCGCTTTCAAGATCCAGCGAAAGCCAGTTTCGTCTGGCGACGAAACGGTAATCGGTCCCCGGAAACTGCAGCATTTGCGCCGTGATGCCGCGGTCGAGTTCGTTCGCCTGTTGCCCGAGCCTCTCCAGCAGCCAACGGACGATGCGCGATGGAGGGGGGTGGACGATCGGCGAACAAGTGAGCTGGTTGATGACGTTGGCGTTGAGCCAGCGCACGGGCCGCCGGCTTGATTCAATCACGCCGATCGCCGCGACGTGAACATCGCCCGACAGGATGGTGACCCGCGTTCCCTGTGCGTCTGCAAAATCCAGCAGCCGATGCACCAGCCGCAACCGTTCGGTTCGGTGATTGTAGCTGGCCCATTGATCATGCAGATCGTCTTCCAGGTCTTGCTGGGCGGGCAGCACGTCGAGGGCGTGTTCCGCGAAGGATAGGTCGGGATGAACGACCGGAATGCTCGACAAGACGAGGAGGTGACTCAGCCCCTGCATGCCATCGAGGGCGGCAAAGACGACCTCCCAGGTTGCCGGAGAAAGAACCTGCTGCTGGGTGCGTTCCGAGCGCAGATCGAGGATCAGCAATCCAAGGTCGCCGAGGCGCAGAAGCGCATTGAAGCCACTTTGCCCGGGAAGAGCCGGCCACGACGGAGCGCCGGGATCGCTCAGCAACTGAAACAGCGAAAAACATCGTCGCGCCACGTCAAACACCGTTCGGAAGATGTCGCTCTTCTGCTCCTCGTCGCTATAGGAGCCCCATCCATCGAAAATGTCGTGGTCATCCCACATCATCAGCGTCGGGATCGACGCCAGGGACGACGCGATCGGTGGCGGCGTGAACCGCTGACAGTACGTTTCGACGTAAAACCGCTCGATGGCGTGGATCATTGCCGCGTCGGCACGGATCGCCAGCCTTTCGGCGCGTGGCCGCTCGTTGATCTGGCGTAAGCCTGGAATGCGCGACCACAGCTCGTCGGCGTAGATCTGATCGCCGCCCAGCAGCAGCAGGTGAAACGGCAGGCGGGCATGCTCGCTGGCCAGACTCTTCCAGGAGACATTCCTGTCCTCGGTTCTGCGCATCTCGCCCGGGACGGAAAAGCCGTTGCACGAAGCATAGGCGATGCGGGGAGTCTGCCCGCGCGCCGGAACCCAAATGGTCGCCGGCTGCTGCCCGCCGTCGAGGCTATAGGAAATCGAGCGCTGCTCATCCTGCAGGGCGATCGCCGCATCCCATGCGAACAGCGCGACGCCTGCCACTTCCCCCAGAGGCATCGGCGGTACCGAGGTGCCGTCTAACGATAGCGGCCCGGGGATTTCGCCACCGCTGTAGGCCGCCATGATCCTTAGGCGCCAGAGCCCCTCCTCCTGCCCCCGAAATCCGATCAGCGGGCCACAGACGCGCGCCATGACATTGCCTCCTCATCGTGTCAGCGGACCAGCAGAACCGAGCAGGCGGCGCGCTGCAACAGGCGAAGCGCTTCATCCGCGAGTGCGCGATCCGCGTCCAGCACCAGCAGCCCGCACCGGCGCCGGAGAGCGATGCCGACCAGAACGCTCAGCGCCGCTTTCGGAACGTGCAGGAAATTGACGTCAAGTCGGCTTTCGGCCAGGGCCGCCCTGATGTCGGTCATATTCCGTTCGGCCTCGTCGATGCGTCCCGCAAGCAACGCGACCTCGACCGCGGCGTTCTCAAGCTCAGCGATCTGGGCTCCGATCGAAAGGCCGTGCCACGCCCGCTCACTGCCGTCGAAGGCGATCAGAACGGGCCCTCCCGCCGGTGCGTCCGGCCGCAGCAGGAGCACCGAGCGCACCTGGGCCTGCGTCAGCGCCTGGGCCACTGCGGCTGGAAGGGGCCTGCTGGCCCACAGCGGCTCGGACCGCCCCCCTGCTCCCCCGATCACGACCAGATCGTCGTCGCCCGCGGCGCGCAAGACCTCGGCGACCAGCCGCCCTTGACGCACCTGGAAGGCGCACTTTATCCGGCGTCGCTCCGCCATCCGCTCCAGTTCGCGGCGTATCCTTGCTGCCTGAAGGCGCAGCGTCTCGCGCAGATACCCGGTGGCGAATTCGTAGGGTGCGGCCGTCACCGTGCTCATCGCATTGACCGACGCGTGTTCGGCAAGCCGAACCAGATCGATGTCCTCGACGTACAGCGCCAGCAATTCCCCGTGCAGCCGCGCGGCGAGTGCGGTTGCACGTTCGACCGCGGTCGGATCAGGCGATGCCGTATCGAGTGCCAGCAGGATCCGCCGAAAGCGCAGTCCCTGGCCCGCGATCGACGGTCCGCTCACGTCCGTCCTTCCCGTTCCACATCCTTGTCCTTATCCTTGCGGCTCCGCCCTGCGGCTTTCTTTTCCGCCGCCGCGTATTTCTGCGCGCTGCGCTGAAAGGCGGCAAGGCGATTGGCGACGGCGCGGTTGAAGCTGCCGATCGGGTAGTTTCCCGCCGCATCGGCCTGCCCGGCGACGGTACCCGTGAGGATAGTAATGCCTTGGTCGATGGTCGAAACCGCATAGACGCGGAAGAGACCGGACCGGCACGCTTCCACCACGTCTTCTCTCAGCATGAGATGCTGCACGTTGGTTTTCGGGATGAGCACCCCCTGCTCTCCGGTCAACCCGCGTTCACGGCAGACGTCGAAAAAGCCCTCGATCTTCTCGTTGACGCCGCCGATCGCCTGCACTCTGCCCTGCTGGTCGACGGAACCCGTTACCGCCAGTGACTGGCGGATCGGAATTTCGGCCAAGGCGGAAAGCAGGGCGTAAAGCTCCGCCGACGAGGCGCTGTCACCTTCCACGCCACTGTAGGACTGTTCGAAGACGAGGCTGGCCGAGAGAGACAGCGGCCGGTCCTGCGCGAAGCGTCCCGCGAGATACGCCGTCAGGATGAGCACGCCCTTGGCATGTAAGGGCCCTCCCAGCGCCACCTCGCGCTCGATATCCACGACCTCGCCCTTCCCCAGCCTGACCCGACAGCTGATCCGGCTGGGTTTGCCGAAGGCGAACCGGTCGAGCTGGAGCACCGCCAGACCGTTGACCTGCCCGACCCGTTTCCCCTCGGTCTCGATCAGCATGGTGCCCCGGGCGATTTGCTCCTGGATGCGCTCGCGCAGACGGTCGGATCGGAAAGTTCGCGCGGTGATCGCTTCCGCCACATGCCGGGCCTCGATCAGCTCGGCCCCCGCTTCCCCTGCGCAGAAGTCGGCCTCGCGGACAAGGTCCTCCAGTGTGTCGGCGTGGATCGCCAGCTTGGACGCGTCGCCGGCCAGCCGCGATGCGTGCTCGACGACGCGGGCAACGCCGCTCCGGGCCAGTGGTCTGGTCTCCGCACGCCTGACGATGGTGGCAAGCAACCTTGCAAAAAGCTGCGTCCCGCCCGGGTCGCGAGAAATCGCCGACTCGAAGTCCGCGGCCACCCGAAACAACTCCGCAAACTCGGGGTCATTGGCGTTCAACAGGTAGTAAAGCATCGGCTCGCCGAGCAGCACCACCTTGACGTCGAGGGGGATCGGCTGCGGTTCGAGGGTCGTCGTCGCTGCCCAGCCGAGTTGCTCCGCTGGCGACTCGATCCGGACGCAGGACGAGCGCAGCGCGCGTTTCAGGGTCTCCCACGCGAACGGATTCGACAGCACCTTGCGCGCATCCAGGATCAGGCAACCACCGTTGGCCCGGTGAAGTGCACCGGACTTGATCAGGGAGAAGTCGGTCACGAGGGTGCCGAATTGCGCCAGATGCTCCACCCGGCCTACCAGGTTGGGCAGCGTCGGATGATCCTCGTAAATGATTGGCGCCACCGGCTGAGCGCCCGGAGAGTCGCTCGGCGCGTCATTGCTGACCAGGACGTTGATCCGGTAGCGACGGAACGGGTCCGTCTCGCCGCCCGATCGTCCCGCCGCTCCGAGGACGATTTGCGGGCCGGACTCCTTCGGCAGGAAATCCTCAACGTTGTCGATGACGTCCTGCCGGACCGTTGCGAGATGCCCGGCAACCGCTGGCAACTCCGACCATCGTCCCGCCAGCTCCTCGAACGGGCGGCCGACGGCAAACACGGTGACCTCGCGATCGAGCGCCCGCAACTCCTCCCGCTGGGCCTTCTCCCAGACGGGCACCTCCTGCAGGAACTCGCCGAGCTCTTTCTGCATCTGCTCGGATGCCTGCTTGCGCTGCTGCTTCTCTTCCGCGCTCAGAGCCTCGAACTCCTGCGGGCTGAGCACCTCGCCCTCGCGAACAGGCGCCAGTGCCAGACCCATGGGCGTGCGCAGGATGGCCACGTCGCGCTGCCTGGCGCGCTCCTGCAGGGCATGGAAGCCCTGCTCCTGCTTTTCCTTGAATTGCTCTTGGATGACGGTCTTGCGGTTGCGGTATTCCTCGCTTTCGAAAGCCGCAGGCAGCGCCAGCCGCAGCTCTTCGATCAAGCGCTCGACATCCTCGCGAAGCACCTGCGCCCGCCCGGCCGGCAGTCGGATCGCGCGCGGTTTGTGGGGCTCGGCAAAGTTGTTGACGTAAATCCAGTCGGAGGGGATCGGCCACTTCGCGCGTGCCTTTTCCACCGCGCTCCGGACGAACGGATATTTGCCGACGCCATGGGGCCCCAGCGCGAACACATTGTAACCCGCATGCCGCATGCCCAAGGCGAGACGAAACGCCTGCGCGGCGCGCTCCTGACCGATGCCGTCCTCGATGGGCTCAAGCTCGCCGGTGCTTTGGAAGGACAGCGCCTCCGGCGGACAGACGCGATAAAGAAGCTCCGGCGGAACTGCCTCAGATTTCTCTGTCTCAGCCGGGTCCGCCATGAGCATCCTGGTCCCCGCTAGCCCGGAGCTTATGAAGCCGGGGACTTTTGTCGCTGCAGTCGCCCCCGCGGGGGGATCTGCGAACGGTTAGTCCGCTTCCTCGATCCGGTGCATGTCCTCGTCGCTCAGCCCGAGATGATGACCGATCTCGTGCACCAGCACGTGGCGGACGACATGGCCCAGATCCTCACCCGTTTCGCACCAAAAGTCCAGGATCGGCCGGCGATAAAGGAAGATCATGTCGATCTCCGGGGTGCCGTCGGCAATGCTCTTGCGGTCGAGCGAAACGCCGCGATAGAGGCCGAGCAGCTCGAACGGACTCTCCAGCCCCATCTCGCGTTCGGTTTCGACGTCACAGAACTCCTCGACGCGGACCAGCACGTCGCGAACATGCGCGCCAAAGAGTTGCGGCAGCGTTGTCAGCTGGATGCGGGCAATCCGGTCGATGTCATCCAGGCTCGGCGGGACTGCGCCGTCCACCGTCTGGGGCCGGTGGCGGTCAGATCGCGGGCGAAACGGAGGCATTCGGGTTCACCGACCGGTGATGATCAGGTGGCGTGGCGCCGAAGCGCCGGATAACCACAGCTACCCACCGCCAGAAGATGAACGCTTGGGCGCGGCGGTTCAATGATTTCCCCGGCAGGAAAGAAAAAAGGGCCGCCATCGCGGCGGCCCTTTTTCACTCAAAGGCAGCAACGCCACTACGGCATCAGCTGGCCGCCGTTGACCGAGATCGTCTGGCCGGTAATGAAACTGGCATCCTCGCTGGCGAGGCAGACCACGGCGTAGGCGATATCATCCGGCTGCCCGATCCGCTGCACCGGGATCTTCTGCACCTCCGCGTCGAGGATCTCCTTCGGCATGGCGCCGGTCATTTCGGTCAGGATGAAACCGGGGCAGATCACGTTGACGGTCACGCCGGCCCGCGCGCATTCCATGGCCAGCGAGCGCGACAGCCCGATGATGCCGGCTTTCGTCGCCGAATAGTTGCATTGACCGAACTGGCCGCGCTGCCCGTTCATCGAGCTGATGTTCACGATCCGGCCCCATTTGCGCTCGGTCATGCCGGGAAGGATGACGTTGCAGGTGTTAAAGGCCGACGTCAGGTTGACGGCGATGACCGGATCCCAGTTCTTCTCGCGGGTCATCTTGACGAACCGCGCGTCGCGGGTGATCCCGGCGTTGTTGACGAGCACGTCGATCGGGCCGACCTCGCTCTCGACCTTTTTCACGCCTTCGGCCACGGCGCCGTAGTCGGCGACATTGATGTTGTAGCCGGGGATGCCGGTTTCTTCCTTGAACTTGGCGATCTGATCGTCAACCACGTCGCATACCGCGACCTTATAGCCTTCTTTTTGCAAACGCTTGGCGATGCCTGCGCCGATGCCGCGGGTTCCGCCGGTAACCAGTGCCACGCGTGCCATGAATTCCTCCGCCTCCTTAAAGTTTGAGCCCCGGAAAGCCTTGCGGCCGTTCGTCGCTGACGGCCCCGGACGTGGTCCCGGCTCGGTTCTCGCCGGACGACCCCAGATATTCCGTTACAGCGGTGATGCTTTGGCCTCTGAACAGAAGGCGGTGCTTTATCGGCGACCCGGACCATTGTCAAGCCGAGGCCGGCCCGCCGCCAGGGCTGCAAGCCTCTGACCGGTGACCGGCGAAGGCTTTGATGAATCGAGGGCGAGGTCTCTTATTCGGAGCCGCCGGGCACCACCGGCGGCGAACGCAGTTGACAGCGGGCCGGTGCGTTCGTAAGTGCTGTGGTCTGCGACACGTGCCCAGGTGGCGGAATTGGCAGACGCGCTAGCTTCAGGTGCTAGTGACCGCAAGGTCGTGGAAGTTCGAGTCTTCTCCTGGGCACCAGTCTCATCCTTACGGCAATCCTTTTAAGGTGGCCTCGCGGATGGCGGGGGACAACGTTCGCATCGAACTGCATGAAGGTGATCTGCCCGAGGGCTTGGTCTTCGGGCCTGTCATCGCCGTCGATACGGAGACGACCGGGCTGCGAGCCGACCGGGACCGGCTGTGCCTCGTCCAGATTTCCGACGGCGAGGGCGGGTGTCATCTGGTGCACTTTTCCGCTTCCCTTCGCCACCCGCACACCGTTTACGACGCCCCGCGGCTTAAGGCGCTCCTCGCTGACGAGGGCATAACCAAGCTTTTCCACTTTGCCCGCTTCGACGTGGGCATGCTGCGGCGCTGGCTGGGCGTCGTCTGCCGCCCTGTCTACTGCACGAAGATCGCCTCGAAGCTGGTTCGCACCTACACCGACCGGCACGGCCTCAAGGAACTCTGCCGGGAACTGCTTGGTGTGGAGCTGTCGAAGGAGCAGCAAAGCTCGGACTGGGCGGCTCCGAGCCTGACCCGCGAGCAGCTCAGATATGCCGCCAATGACGTGCTCTGGCTGCACCAGCTGCGCGAACGGCTGGACGCCATGCTGGCACGCGAGGGACGCGCCGACCTGGCCCAGGCCTGCTTCAGTTTCATCGAGCATCGCGCAAGGCTCGACCACGAAGGCTGGCCGGACGACGACATCTTCGCCTACTGACGGCGGAAACCACGGGCCATCATCATATCGCCATCGTGCCTGCAGGGCGGCGCGGGCGCGAACAGCGTCGCGTTCGCATCCACTGGAAACCGGGCGCAGCTTTGGAATATCGTGCAGCTAATATCCTCCCTGTTCGGCTTCGAGATTCTGCAACGCGTCCGACTGCTGCGCTGCCAAAGGCGAGAGCTTAAGTATAGTGCACACTCGTTATGCGAGTTATTTTTAGGCAATTGTTTCATTTGTAAATTCTTCCCAAACTGGTTAGCTATGTCCGTTTGGCGAGCGACAGCTAGTAGTCGCCGTCAGTACATGTCTGGATTGGGGAGGTACCATGTTCCGATTCGTTGCTTGCCGTGGATTAGGTGGGCTGGCGAGTTTGTTATTAATTGGTGGCTTGGCCAGTGGGGCAATGGCACAGTCGGCGCCTCCTGGCGCGGCTGAAATACAAGGAGGTCCGGAAGCCGCAGTCGAGAAGATGCACTGCGCCGCACGAATCGATCCCGTTAAGAAGGGCGAGCAGTTCTCTGCCGTTACCGAAATAGGATGCTATGACACATTTCCCAAGGCGATCGCCGCCGCCACGGGAGGTCGCGTCAATCGTCCCGAGCTGACTCCCGAAACCCTCACCGAGAGCGATACCGAAGCCGTCGCGATCATCGGTGTTGATTATGACGGCAGAAACTTCAGCGGCGCGACGTTCACGTGGTTCACATCGGACTTAACCGGGTGTTTTGCTCCTGGTACGACGTTCCGTGCGAACATGCCGGGCAGCTTCAACAATAGGCTGACCTCGACCAAGGCATTCAGCGGTTGCCGCAAGAACGACAGCTTCCCCGGTTATAACCTGACCGGCGTTGGCATTCGCTGCTTTCCCAACTGCTCGTATGTGGGGAACTTTTGGAATAATACGACATCGTCAAAGCGCTGGCTTCGATAGTCGTAGAATAGCAAATAGCAATACGTGCTAGCTAAAGACATGTTCTATTCTTGAATCGAAGCCTGTGGGCGGTCGCTCTGCGCCGCCCACAGGTCTTCTTTTCTAACCTCTGGTGCTCTTATTTTCAGCTGCTCCGTTAGTCGAGAATCCGCGCTTTTTTGGAGGATCCTCATATTGGACCACGAACCTACTACGAGCCGACCAATCCCCCGCCCTTCTTCACGATGACCTGCACCGAGGGACGCGGTGGCATTCCCGGCTGAAAGTCGGGCCAGCGCGTCGACGGGGCATCGAATGTGGAGCCTGGGGTGTCGCCGGGATGCTGGACGGCGGCGAAGTACGCGGTACTGTCGGCGTTGAACTCCGGTCCGCACAGCTCCGCTCCCATGGGCGTGCGGTAGAACAGCCGGGTGCGCGCCCGATCGGGGCCTTGTGTCTCAGCGACATAGGCGCCATCGGCAATCCCAAATCGCGGCATTCCGTCGGTTGCGATCCAGATCCGCCCCTGACGATCAAACGCAACGTTGTCAGGCGCCGACAGCCAGCCGTTTTCGGTAACTCCGACCCCGTAGCGGGCGCCATCCTCCGGTTTGGCGGGATCGCCTGCCCTGAGGAAGATCTCCCAGCGGTACTCGGCCGCCGCATGGTCACGCTCCGCGGCATGATCGCCGGGCGGGATCAGCTCCAGAATATGGCCGTGCGGATTGGGAGCCCGGGGATTGGCGGCGTCCTCCCGGCCGGCTTCGCGCTTTTCGTTGTACGTCAAGGCGACGTAGACGATGCCGGTCACCGGATTGGTCTCGACGTCCTCCGGCCGATCCATCGGCGTTGCTCCCAGGAGATCCGCCGCGCGCCTTGTCTCGATCAGCACATCAGCCTGGCTCGCGAAGCCGTTCTCTTCCGTCAACGGCCCCTGGCCGAAGACGAGGGGAAGCCATGTCAGCCGTCCGTCGGCGTTGAACCGGGCAACAGCGAGCGTTCCCCGGTCAAGCAGTGCGCCGTTGGCCTTGCCCGCAGCCGCATCAAAGCGATCGGTGCTGACGAAGCGATAAATGTAGTCGAACCGCTCGTCATCGCCGGTGTACGCCACCACTCGGCCATCCTTGTTCAGGACCGTCGTTGCCCCCTCATGCTTGAAACGGCCGAGGGCGGTGCGCTTCACCGGCACGGACGCCGGATCGTACGGATCAACTTCCACCATCCAGCCGAATTTGTTCGGCTCGCGCGGATCCTTCTCCACGTCGAAGCGCTCGTAAAAGCGGTACCACGCATGCCGCGGCGTCGCCTTGAAGGCCAGGCGCTTCAGATTGCGTGCTTCGGGCGTCTTCGCCGGATCGCCCCCGAAGTAGAGATTGAAGTTCTCCTCGGCGATCAGAACGGTGCCCCAGGGCGTCTTGCCGCCCGCGCAGTTGTTGAGGGTCCCGATCACCTTCGTCCCCGTCGCGTCAGTATTCGTCTTGAGGCGGTCATGTCCGGCCGCGGGTCCGGACAGGCGACACTCCGTTGCGAGTGTGGTGATGCGACGGTTGTAGGGACTGTCGGCAACCACCTTCCAGGCGTTCGCGTCGTTGTCGCGGCGGATCTCGACGATGCCGTGGCCATGCGCCGCCATCTCCACGGCACACTGCTCTTTCGTCACCTTGTCGATCTCGCCTTCCTTCAACCCCGGAAACATCAACTGGATGTCGGTATATTCGAAGTTGACGCAAAGCAGGCCGTGAGCGGGGTCGCCGGATTGCGCTGGCAGCGGCAGCCATCCGACATAATCGTTGTTATAGCCCCATTGCTTCGCCTGCTTCTCCGCAGACTGTGCCATTGGATCGAATTCGGACGCCCCTTTCTCCAGGGGATCGCCCCAGCGGATCAGCGTCTGCGCCTCATACCCCTCGGCGACGACATGCGTTTCCGTGTTGCCGTGCGGAATTTCGGCAAACTGCAGGGGCGACGTCGGCGTTGCCGCCTGCGCTGCGCCCGAGAGCGCGTTCAGCGGCGCGAGCGTCGCCAGCGCTGCCACGGCCGTGAGGCCACGCAGCGCCTCGCGACGGTTACAACGCGCCAGAATGACGTCGCCGATCGTCGGCGAGAGAAGCGGATTGCTGCACGCATCGTCTTCCGGTTGCGGGACATCGGCCGTGATCGGCGCCGTCATCGAACCATCTCCTCCTTGGTTGTGCGGGGCCCGGCGCACGGGGCGGCGGCCAGCGCCCCCTAGGGTAGCATCGGCTGAATCCGGTTCCAGGCGATCCGGATTAAGATTTGGTGACACCGTCCATTTCTTGCGGGTGGCATCGGGCCCCGGTCCGTGGCCCTCTCTCCGCCACCTGGGCATGTCGCGTTCGCCTGCTTGCGCCGGCGCACAACCGTCGCTAGCTTCCCGCGCAGCGCTCAATAACATGGTTGTCCCATGGACGTCGTTGTCGGTCCCTTATTCTGGCTTCTGGATACGGTGATCGGACTCTACATCTGGGTCCTCATCGCCAGCGCGGTGCTCAGTTGGCTCGTTGCCTTTAATGTCGTCAACACGCGCAACCGTTTCGTCTATCTCATCGGCGATTTTCTTCATCGGGTGACTGAACCTGCGTTGCGCCCGATCCGAAGGGTATTGCCCAATCTCGGCGGTATCGATCTCTCGCCGCTCGTGCTGATCTTGCTTCTGCTTTTCGTTCGGCAGGTTCTGGCGCGGCTGTACGTCGCCTATGCGACCGGCGGCTTCTGACACCCGTCCTGAAACGGCCCTGCCATTTCAGCGGTGCACGAGCGGCCTCGTCGTGCGCCTGCGCGTGACGCCGCGGGCACGACGGTCGGGTGTTGTCGGACTGGTCGCAGACGCCAACGGCGATGTCTGCCTCAAGGTATCCGTGAGCGCGGCACCGGAAGATGGTCGGGCCAATGATGCCGTTCTGGCCCTCCTCGCCAAGGAATGGCGGTTGCCGCGCAGGGCTTTGTCTCTCAAGGCCGGTTGCGCCGACCGGCGCAAGACCGTAAGCGTGGCGGGTGACCCGGACGAGTTGATGCCAGTGCTGCGGGCTTGGCTGGGTTCTCTCGATCAGGTGAGCAGGCGAGGCTGATGGGCACGGCGACAATTATCGACGGAAAAGCATTGGCGCAGAGGCTGCGGCAGCAGGTGCAGGGTCAAGTCGCGCACCTGCGGCGTGAAGAGCGCATTACGCCCGGACTCGCGGTCGTCCTGGTCGGCGACGACCCGGCCAGTGGCATCTATGTGCGCTCCAAGGCCCAACAGACCGAGGAAGCGGGCATGCGCTCGTTTGTGCATCGGTTGCCCGCCGATGTGCGCGAGGAGGTCGTCCTCACGCTGGTCAGGGGCCTGAACCGGGATGACAGGGTGCACGGCATTCTGGTGCAGCTCCCCCTGCCCGACCATATCCGCACCGATGTCGTGCTGCAGGCGGTGGACCCGGCCAAGGACGTCGACGGTTTCCATGTGGTTAACATCGGCCGGCTCGCCGCCGGCATCGAGGGAGCGATGGTCCCCTGCACTCCCTCGGGCTGCATGCAGCTCATCAAGAGCGTGCGGCCACAGCTCGCTGGTCAGCAGGCGCTGGTCGTCGGACGTTCCAACATCGTCGGCAAACCCATGGCGCTGCTGCTCCTGGCCGAGAGCTGCACCGTCACCGTCGCCCATTCGCGCACCTTCGATCTGCCGGGAGAATGCCGCCAGGCGGACATCCTGATTGCAGCGGTGGGCAAGCCCCGGCTGATCCGGGGTGACTGGATCAAACCCGGTGCCCTGATCATCGACGTGGGCATCAACCGAGTTGAGGATGCGAGCGGCGGCGACAAGAAGCGGCTGCAGGGCGACGTTGCTTTCGACGAGGCGGTCGAGGTCGCCGGTGCGATCACGCCCGTTCCAGGGGGCGTCGGTCCCATGACCGTTGCATGCCTGCTGCGCAATACGCTGCTCGCCGCGTGTCGTTCACGGACGATCGACCCGTCTGATCTTTGATTTGCGCATGCGTATCATGCGATTTTGACATTTTGTGCCCCCTCACCAATTCCCGTAACGTATGTATGGGAATTACGTGAGAATGAGTTGCATTATCGTCAACTGTCCGGTAAATGCTCTCGTCGGGACGCAAGAAGCGGGCAGGTAAGGAACGTGCAGAAGGGCAACTGCAGAGATGGATGCATATAGCGCTGGCGTGGGACCCTTCCCCCTCCTTCTCGCTGCCGAGGGTGAGCGTGTCCGGGTCGTCGCGACGGCGGGCGGACGCGGCATGGACCGCAAACTCGCCGACCTCGGGCTCGTGGTCGGGAGCGAGTTGATGGTGGTGCGCCACGATTCCCGTGGCCCCATGGTTGTCGCACGCGACGACTTGCGCCTGGCGCTCGGCATGGGGATCGCCCATCGCGTGCTGGTCGTTCGCCTTCAGGATAACGACGGATGAAACAGACGAACAGCGACGCGGGTAACGACCTCGGGCTCGGCGATCTCGTCGTCGGCGAGCGCGGCTGCATCGTCGGACTCCGCCGGGGTGACAGCGCTTATCGCGAGAAGCTCCTGGCCATGGGCCTTACGCCCGGAACCGAATTCTCGGTTACGCGGCTGGCTCCTCTCGGCGACCCCGTCGAGATCTCTGTGCGCGGGTATGCCGTCAGCTTGCGTAAAGGCGAAGCGCAACTCCTGCGCGTCAAAAGGCTATAGCAATGCCCGATTATACCATTTGCCTCGTCGGCAACCCGAATTGCGGCAAGACAACGCTGTTTAACGCCCTCACCGGCACGCGGCAGCAGGTGGGAAACTGGCCGGGGGTAACGGTCGAGCGAAAAACCGGCACCTATCGGTCGAACGGCCAGCAAGTTTCCGTGGTCGACCTGCCGGGCGTCTATTCGCTTGGCGTAACGTCCGTTTCGTCTCTGGACGAGCGCATTGCCCGCGACTTCGTGCTCTCCGGCGAAGCTGATGTTGTTGTCAACATCCTGGACGCCTCGAACCTGGAGCGGAACCTCTATCTGACCACCCAACTCCTCGAAATGCGCGTGCCAATGCTGGTGGCGCTGAACATGCTCGACGTCGCGAAGGACCGTCGCATCAAGATTGATGTGGCCGGCCTCGCCGAGCGGCTGGGCTGCCCGGTCGTCGCGCTGGTGGCAAGCCGCAGCGAAGGAGTCGATGAGCTCCGAGCGGAGGTTGCCCGTATCGCCGTGGACGGCGCCGTGCCGAGCGTAGAACTGGGCTATGCGTCAGAGGTCGAGGATGCCATCAGTGCCCTTCTCCCCTCGCTGGCCGACCTTGAACGGAAAGGCGTGCCTAACAGCCGTTGGCTGGCCATCAAGCTCCTGGAGGGCGACACCGCAGCGCGCACCCTGGTGCCGGCAGCGGTTCTGGCAGAAGCCGAGGCGATCTCCGAGCACGTCTGGAAAGAGACCGACGAAGACACCGATATCCTCATCGCGGACAGCCGCTACGGCCTTGCCAACGCCCTCATCCGCGAGACGGTGCGGCGGGAAGGTATCGTCCACCGTACGGTATCTGATCGGATCGATCGGATCGTTTTGCACCGCGTGCTGGGAATCCCGATCTTCCTCGCAGTGATGTATCTCCTGTTCCTGTTCACCATCAATCTTGGCGGCGCGTTCATCGACTTCTTCGATCAGTTCGTGGGCACGCTGCTGGTCGATGGCGGTGGTGCGCTGATGACCGGCCTGGGCAGCCCGGAGTGGCTGACCGCGGCACTGGCCACCGGTATCGGCGGTGGCATCCAGACTGTCGCGACATTCATCCCGATCATCGGCTGCCTCTATCTCTTTCTGTCGTTTCTTGAGGACTCCGGGTACATGGCGCGGGCAGCGTTCGTCATGGACCGCCTCATGCGCAGCGTCGGGTTGCCGGGCAAGTCCTTTATTCCGTTGATCGTGGGATTCGGCTGCAATGTCCCGGCGATCATGGCCACGCGCACGCTGGAACATCGTCGCGACCGCATCCTGACCGTCATGATGGCACCCTTCATGTCCTGCGGTGCCCGCCTGCCGGTATACGCTTTGTTCGCCGCGGCCTTCTTTCCCACCGGCGGGCAAAATCTGGTCTTCGTTCTCTATCTTATCGGCATTGCCTTTGCCGTGATGACCGGGCTGATTCTCAAGAGCACGGTCCTGAAGGGCGAAACAACACCGTTCGTCATGGAATTGCCCTCGTATCACGTGCCGACCCTGAAAAGTATCGTCCTGCGGACATGGGACAGGCTGAAGCAGTTCATCTTCCGCGCCGGGCGGGTCATCGTTCCGATCGTCTTTTTCCTGACCATGATCGGCTCGATCGGAACCGACGGCAGCTTTGGCCATCAGAATACCGACCAGTCGGTCTTGGCTACGGTGGCCAGGGCGGCCACGCCGGTGGTGAGCCCAATGGGCATCTCCGAGGAGAATTGGCCGGCCACCGTGGGAATGATAACCGGCATCTTTGCGAAGGAGGCCGTGGTCGGCACCCTCGATTCCCTTTACAGCGCGCTGGCCGCTGAAGATGAGGGCGGGACCGGGGCTGACGAGGAGGAGGCGCCGTTCGATCTCCTCGCAGGATTGCAGGCGGCGTTCGCCACAATTCCCCAGAACCTCTCGGATCTGGCCGGATCCATTGCGGATCCGCTTGGATTTAACATCCTCGGAGCCTCCGATCAGGAGACGGCCGCGGAAGAGCAGGAGGTGGCCGTCGGCACCTTCGGCGCCATGGCGCTGCGATTTGACGGCCCGGTCGGCGCCTTCGCCTACCTGCTGGCGGTCCTGCTGTATATGCCGTGCGTCGCAGCGACGGCGGCCATATGGCGTGAAACCGGTCCGCGCTGGGCGGTGTTCGCATCGCTGTGGACCACCGGGCTCGGATATGGCGCAGCCGTCGTGGCGTACCAGATCGGAACGTTCGGTCGTAATCCGACGGGCAGCATTGCCTGGATCGCCGGAGTCCTGCTGGTGTTTGCGGGCGCCATTATCGCCATGCGCATTGCCGGTGAGCGTAACAAGGCGCCGGTCGCCGTGGCCGCGGAGTAGCTGCGATGATTCTATCGGACCTGCGCAATTATCTTGCCACACGGGGCCGAGCGCCCCTCGGGGACCTCCGTGCCCGTTTCGATATTGACGACGAGGCCCTGCGAGCCATGCTCGACGTCTGGATCCGCAAGGGACGGGTCCGACGAACGGAAACCCCTTGCAGTGGCTGCTGCGGATGCACCGGTAGCGCCACGGAAATCTACGAGTGGGTCAGGACCAACTGATCGGGCGTGTCGTCGCCTCCTCGGAAGGGGCTGCGCACCCGTTCATCAACAAACTTGCAAAAGCGAAGTTCATTGGTTGTGCCGCGGGGCCGTTCCTGCTTATCGTTGACTTGGTCTAACTGGCCGCGTCACCAAGGTTATGCGCATCCAGATCATCTTCGACCCCGGATGTCCGTGGTGCTATATCGGCAAGCGCCAGCTGGAACGCGCCTTGGCACTGCGGCCCCATATCCGAGCGCAACTGGACTGGTGGCCATTTCTTCTCAATCCCGATCTTCCTCCCGAGGGACTCAGCCGAACCACCTACCTGATCCGCAAGTTCGGCAGCGAAGCCCGCGTCGGCAGAATCCATCTGGCAATTGCTGAGGTGGGACAGTCCGTCGATATCGATTTTGCTTTCGATCATATCAGGCGCACACCGAACACCGTTAACGCCCATCGGCTGATACGCCTCGCCCGTGTCTACCAATGTGCAGATGCCATGGTAGAGGCGCTCTTCTACAATTACTTTGTCCGAGGGCGCGATATCGGCGATGTCAACACTCTGATCCAAATCGGCAGCGACGTCGGGATCGATGTTCGCATCCTGCGCATCTATCTGAGAAGCGACGGTGACCTTGCCTCGATCTATTCTGACAATGCCCGGGCCCATCGCCTCGGAATCAATGGGGTCCCGGCCTTCGTCTTCAATGGCTCCTTTATCACCTGCGGAGCGCAGGAGCCCTCTGTGCTCGCCCGCATTATCGATGTCGCGATGGAGGCCCAGCCGGCTGATCCCGGGGGGGAGGCTCCTCTTGATCTGTCTGCAAGCCTGATTGGCGACAGAGGCGGCTCGCTCACCGATAAAGGCGGTTGAGCTGGCTCGGCGAGACCCCCGCAGAGTACAGCGCAACAAGCAGAATATTGAGAAGTGGGCGACGGAAATAACCATCGCGACGGTACTTGTCGGCAGAGGTCAGAGCAATGACAGAAAGCGACCGCAGCTTTCGCCTGCCAATTCGTCGCACGAAATCCACGTCCTCCATAAGAGGCACGCACTTGTAGCCTCCCAGGCGGTCATAATGAGCACGGGAAATCAAGAGTCCCTGATCGCCGTAGGGGAGGCCAAAGAACGAGCTTCGCAAGCGGACAAGGCGTTCCAGCATGCGGGCAATTCTGGCACCGTCATCGAGAGCAAACGAGAAATAGGCCGCCGTCGACGAATTGTTCGGATCGGCCATGAATTCCGCGACCGCTTCCCACCAACCGGATTGCGGGCGGGTGTCGGCATGAAGAAATAACAGCCACTCTCCGGTTGCCGCCCCTGCCCCCGCCGCTAGCTGGCAGCCGCGCCCCCTGCTTGTCTCAAGGAAGATGGCCCCTCCGTCGATCGCCGCTGCTGCGGTCCTGTCCACTGAACCGCCATCTGCGATGATGATTTCGTGGGGAACGGCCGAGCGCGGCGAGGAAAGGCACGCAAGTGTGAGTGGCAGAGCGGCGCCGGCATTCAGCGTCGGGATAATGATGCTCAGCACAACGCGTACCCTTTCCTCGGAACAAATCTGGCCTGCACAATAAGCCGGCCAAAAAATCCGAGGACGCGCGCGGAGCCGGCCGGGCGGCGATGCCGAATACCTAAGGGCGGCTCTCAACCCGATCAAGTTTGTCGGGCATTGTCGATGCGGTTTTCGGGCGCACCCGTGTGCGGATGACACAGTCGGGCTGTCGCTTCTTCGATGCGCTTTTCGAGCTCGGCGAGGAACTCGGAACGCTTGAGCCCGCGCGGCATCGGCGGAAGAATCTCAATCGTAATGACCCCCGGCCGCGCCGGCAGGCCACGGCGCGGCCAAAATAGCCCTGAATTTAAGGCGACGGGAACAACCGGAGCCTCAGTGTGCTGGTAAAGCGCGGCGATACCCGGCTGATAGGATGGAGGCGCGCCAGGAGCGGTGCGCGTCCCCTCTGGAAAGAGGATAATGGTCGAATCGTCGCCAAGGGCTTGATCGACAGCCCGCTGCATCATTCTCAGAGCACGAGACCCGGCCGACCGGTCGATCGCAATATTCCCAGCCTTGCGAAGATACCAGCCCATCAACGGGATGGTGAGAAGTTCCTGTTTAAGAACATAAACAGGGTCACGGAGCAGCACATGAAAAATCAGCGTGTCCCACGCAGACTGGTGTTTCGCGGCGACAATGGACTTGCCCTCGGGCAAATGAGCGCGTCCGACCAGTTGCCAACGGAGCCCGCAGCAAATTCGCGCCAGGACGACCAGCCCGCCACACCAAAACGCGGCAAACTGCTGGAAACGCTTCCGGGGCAGCACCAGAGCGGGCAGCATAAGAAGAGCAACAACGGCCGAAAAAACCAGGGCCGAGATCGCAAAGGTCACGGACTTGAGCGCCTTCAAGGGCCCTCCCGACAGGTCGATACGGCGCCGGCCTCACGGGGTCGCGGCAAATGCGCGCTTGGCGAATAACCAAGCGCTGATTGCAACCAAAGCAACGGCCCCGACCGGCAGCAGAAGGATCAGTGCCCAGACGGTCCCGGACTGCAGAATGGCAGCGGCACTTGCGACAAAGCCGACGCCGGCAAGCCCGGCGACGATCGTGAAGGTGAACAGTGCGGCCATGGCGCCGCTCACCGCTGCCCACACAGCAGACCACACTGTGTTCAGAACGATCACAGGGACCAGCGTCGACTCGTCGGCGCCCAGCGAATGCAGCAGGCTCACAGCCTCGCCCGTCGGTTTCAGGCGTGCGCCCATGGTGAAGCTGACACTCGCGCACAAGGTCGCGACAAGCAGCCCAAGAATCACCAGCATCAGCCCCCGTATCGCGCGGAGGGGTCGAAGGGCGATCGCACCGAACGCGTCTCCAGAGGTAATCCGGCTGCCCGGCACCTCGGCCAGGAGACGCTCCCGCAGCGCGGGGACCGCGTCAGCAGTCTCGGCCACCACCTGCACGGCAAGACCGGTGAGATCCGCGTTGACGACCTGTTGCAAGGGCGATTCCAAAAAGGGAAGACATAGGGCATCGACCTTCGCAACACCGGGCAGCGCGAGGAGTTTCGGAAGAATGACACCAACGCCCTGAACCTTTGGCGATGTGTCGTTCAGCGACGGCAGTTGCACGATGAGCCCGTTGACGGCTTCCAGCCGTCCCGTTTGTGGCGACAAAAGCAGCATCACGGAAGCAGCGACTGCGGCCAGGTACACGATCACACCGGTCAACACCGGCAGGAAACAATCGGTGTCGGCCTGCAGAGCCCTTCTCAAAGGGCTCGTGCGCGCCGCCTTCAGTCGCGAAATGATTTGGCCAAGATGCATTGGTCTGAAGCGCCGGGCGGAGGGAGGAAATATCGCTAAACGAGCCGACCCGATTCCAGTCGCAACTGCGGGCACGGAAGGCGATCGGCAAGCCGTTCATTATGCGTGGCAATCAAAACGGTCGTCCCCAGCTTATTCATTTCGCGGAACATGGACACCAGCCTCAGTGCGAGCCGCTCGTCCACGCTCGCGGTCGGTTCATCGGCGATCAGTAATCTCGGTCGCACGATCAGCGCCCTGGCGATTGCGACAAGCTGCTGTTGCCCGCCCGATAGCGCGGTTGGTCGCGCTTCGGCAAAGGTGCTGAGCCCGATGCGTTCGAGCATCAGTTCGCTGTCAGCCCGGACACGTTCGCTTTCCATCCCGGCGATCGTCAACGGAAGCGCCACATTGTCGCGCACGGAAAGGTGCGGAAGCAGTCGGAAGCCCTGAAATACCACGCCGATCTTGCGCCGCAGCGAGGCCAATGCCGGTTCCGTCGCAGCCGCCACATCACACCCGAACAATTCGACAGTACCACGCGACGGTTTCATCGCGAGCGACAGGAGTCGCAGCAGCGATGTTTTCCCCGCTCCGCTCGGCCCCAAAAGAAAGCGGAATGATCCCGACGGCAAACTAAGCGATACGTCGCGCAAGACCTCCGCTCCCTCACCGTAACGCAAAGCCGCTTGATGAAACCGGGCAACGGCGGGCTGGTCCGCGGTGCCTCCCATCCGGTTCTCCCCTGAGTTCACTTGCGCTTGTGCCCATTCGGGGGCAAATAGGAGTTCGAGTTTGAGTTCGAAAAGCGGCGTTCACACCGCAGCCGTGCCGCGTTCTTCCGAAAGCGTCTTAGCATAGCAGATCGCGCATGAAGTTAGCATGTCCCGGCTGTGGCTCCGTCTACGAGGTCCCTCCGGCGCGTCTTGGTGCGCGCCCGCGGCTCGTCCGATGCTCCGCTTGCGGGGCGAAATGGAGCTACCCGCCGCAGTCGCCTGAACAAGGAACGACTTCAGACGCGCCAGCAGGCGAAGCCGTGCGCGAACCCAAAGCTTTCGATGAGGCCGGTGAACGCCCATCGGCCGCCGCCGCCCCAGAGAATTCGACCGCAGCCGGGGTGATCGATAGTCCCACCAGGCCAGCACCGGAGCCGGCCGTAGCACCGGAGCCGGCGCTCGCTGAAGCAAGCGATGCATCACCGGAGCTCCCGGAGACGAGCCCGCAAGCGGAGCTGGCTCCCACCCCTGCCGGTCAGTCCGAGGTCGCTCCGGAGGCCCCAACGGATCGGAAGCCCCGAATCTGGCAAAAGATACGCCTCCAGTCAGGGTGGGCGGCAGCGGCCTCAGCCACCGCCACCGTGGTCGGCGTTTTCTCGCTGCTGTTCGTGCTTCGCGGGACAATGGTCGCATCCCTGCCATTTTCCGCCGGCCTTTATGGACTGGTCGGCCTTCTCCCTCAGGGACCGGGCGCCGGCCTGCAAATCCAGGACATAACCAGCGCCCGTCAACGTCGCGACGGGACCGACGTTTTGACCGTCAGCGGGATTGTGTCGAATATCGTCGATGAGCCGGCAGCGTTACCGCCCATCTCGATCATCGTGCTGGATGGCGACGACGTTGAACTGCAATCCGTGAGCCTCGATAACGAGCGTGCGAGCCTGGCGGCTGGCGAGAGACTGGCTTTCGACAAGGATATTCCCAATCCCAGCCCGCGCGCGAAGCGTGTTCGTGTCAGCTTTGTGACGACTCCCCAGCCGGCCGCTGAATAGCGTCGGCATCATCCGAGCCTTCCGAAGGTTCGGCGTGCCGGCGATAGCGTGGATGCGCGGTGCGGTGGGTCGAGACGAGGCGCTCGGCGTCCACGTCGGTGTAGCGTTGCGTCGTTGCCAGCGAGGCGTGTCCGAGCAACTCCTGGATACTGCGCAGGTCGCCCCCGCCCGCCAGGAGATGGGTGGCAAAAGAGTGGCGGAGGGCGTGAGGCGTGGCGGTCTGAGGCAGGCGCAAGAGCGCGCGCACGCGGCGAACCTGCTTCTGCGCCACGGCCGGGTCCAGCCGCTTGCCGCGGGACCCGAGAAAAACAGGACCGCCGGGCTCCAACCTGAACGGACAGGCATCGAGATAGTCCTCCAGGGCTTGGCGAACTCCCGGCAGCAACGGGACGATGCGATGCTTGCCCCCCTTCCCCACGACTCGCAAACTCGCACCCAGCGGTTCGCTCGAACGGTTCAGCGCCAACGCCTCGCCGATCCGCAAGCCGCAGCCGTAAAGGAGCAGCAGGAGCGCAGAGTCGCGCTTTGCCAGCCACGGCTCGTCCGAAAGCTTTGCCACTGAACGGATCGCCTGCAGAGCATCGCCTTCGCTAAGAGCCTTTGGGACTGACCGGTTGATTTTGGGCGTGCGAACGGCATACGTCGCCGCGCTGGACGCGAGCCCTCGGCGATCGAGAAAACGGAAAAATCCCCGGACCGTGGCCATCGCCCGAGCGTTGGATGAACGTGCGTAGCCACGCCCGGCACGCATCGCCAGAAATGCCCGGATCTCCGACGGTCTTAACGAGTACAGCTCATGGGCACTCGGCTCACCGCCAAAGTGGTCGCCCAGAAACTTAAAAAAGCCGACGAGGTCACCGTGGTAGGCTTCTATCGTTTTCTCGGCGAGTCGCCGCTCACCCCTCATCCAGGCCAGCCATTGAGTTACTGCAGGGGCGATACTGCGCGGGAGTGACGAGAGTTCGCTCTCTGCTGAAGGGTGGCCAGTACTCATACCGTGATGGGCATCAACCGGCAGAGACAGGTTTCGACCACTTTGCCGAGAAAGCGCAAGAGCTCCGTTCCTTGCCCTGGGTGAAAGGCACTCTCGCGGCGCGCCCCGAAAGCGAGCAGACCGGCTTGCCCGTCGGCCCCATGCCGCAGGCGCGCCATGGCCGCGGACCGAACCAGACCGGCCGCCGCTCCGAAGATGGTCCCGTCGTCCGCCATCTCTTTGTACAGCGCCACGTCGCGGCCGGGACCGATAAAGCGATCCACGTCCCCCAGACGCAGGCGACCGGTACCACTGATCATAAGCTCCAGTTCAGGCCCCGGCTCGAAACTGAGGAGGCACACGTCGACGTCCAGCAGGATCGGCAGATCGTCGGTGACGGTGCGAACCAGTCCCTCCATATCCGCGGCGGCGACGAGCACCAGAACAGCGGCATGGGCGCGGCTTTGGGTGGCCAGATTCGCCCGGCTGGTCTCGATGACCTCGTTGGCACAATCGCGAAGACCGGCGATCTCACCCCGCAGGCTTTCCACCATATACCGCTGCATGTCCACAACGGTGTCTCCAGTCCATCGCGACGGCGGCACCATTTCCTGCAGCAGTTCCGGCCGATCGATGAAAAAGTCGGGATGGTTGCGCAGATAGGCCACCACCTCGTCCTCGCCAGCCGCCGACCTGGGGTCGACGACTCCGCCGGCAAAGACGGGGTGCTTCTGCTGATCGTTTTCCTGCGTCATGATTGCGCCCTATAGCAGATTTGCCGGGATCGGGCTAACCGGTAAACTCGCCGGCAATGACAGGCGACACGGACAGGCACAACGCCGCAGCGCGGCAACGGTTTTGCGCGGGTGATCGTTTGGCGGTGCTGCTCCCGTTGCCGCTGTCGCGTCCCTACGATTACCTTGTGCCCGCTGGCTTAGAGGCGAGCCCCGGCGATTTTGTTCAGGTGTCGCTCGGCACGCGTCGGCTCCCCGCGGTGGTCTGGGGGGAGGGCGCGAGTTCAATCGACGCGGGGAAACTCAAGTCGCTCGAGGCAGTGCTCCCTGCCCCTCCGCTGCCTGAGGTTTCGCTTCGATTCGTTGAATGGGTCGCGCAGTACACCGTTCAGCCACAGGGCGCGGTTCTGCGCATGGTGATGAGTATCCCCGAAGCGCTCACGCCGGCCTTGCCCAAATGGGCTCTCCGGCGGGCGGCCCAATGGCACGAAGGGAAATTGTCGCCGGCGAGAACGCGCGTTCTCGCCGTTCTTGCCGACGGAACGCCTCGATCCTCTTCCTCGATAGCGCGAGCAGCCGGCTGCGGCCAATCGGTGGTGCATCACCTGCTCGCAGCCGGTGCGCTGGAGCGCGTCGAGATCGACCCCGCGCCACGTCCGCTTCCCGACGGGAACCGGGCCGGCCGGGCCCTTTCCGGCCCCCAGTCGGCAATAGCGGCGGCGCTGCGCGGCTGCGTCGGCAACGGCTTCGCGGTGGAACTCTTGGACGGGGTGCCGGGTGCGGGCAAAACGGACGTCTACTTCGAGGCTGTTGCCGAGACGTTGTCCCGCGATCTGCAGGTTTTGGTCCTGTTGCCGGAAATCTCCCTCGGGATCCAGTGGCGAGAGCGATTTCGGACCCGCTTCGGAGTTCCGCCCAGAGAGTGGCATTCGGATCTGGGAAGGGCCGAAAGACGCCAGACGTGGCGCGCCGTGGCGGAGGGCAAGGAGCCTGCCATCGTTGGGACGCGCTCGGCTCTTTTTCTGCCTTTCCCGAAGCTTGGCCTCATCATCGTGGACGAAGAACACGACAGTTCGTTCAAGCAGGAGGATGGCGTCGCCTACCATGCCCGCGACATGGCGGTGGTGCGGGCCAGGCTCGGCTCGATCCCGTGCGTTCTTGTTTCGGCAACGCCATCACTCGAAACCGTGATTAACGTCCGATCCGGAAGATACCGTGAGCATGTCCTGCAGGATAGGGCGACGGGCAGCCTTCCGCCCATCACCGAAGTTGTGGACCTGCGGCGCGACCGGCCCCCAAGGGACGCCTTCGTTGCGCCCACCTTGCGCCAAGCCTTGAAGGAAACGATCGCCGGCGGCCGACAGGCGCTGCTCTTTCTCAACCGACGAGGCTATGCTCCGCTCACGCTTTGCCGATGCTGCGGTCACCGGCTCCGCTGCGGGTCGTGCAGCGCCTGGCTGGTGGAACATCGGCTCCTCGGCCTGCTGCAATGTCACTACTGCGGTGACCGGCGGCCGATGCTTCGCACCTGCCCGCACTGCGGGGCAGGTGACGGCCTTGTCCCGTGCGGTCCCGGCGTCGAACGATTGGCCGAAGAGATCGCCAGCTTTGCTCCCGAAGCCCGGACGGTTCTGGCGACCTCCGATACCTGTTCGAGTCCGGCCGCGGCCGACGCCCTGATGAGGCTGATCGAGCGCCACGAGGTGGACCTGATCATCGGCACGCAGCTCGTCTCCAAGGGCCATCATTTTCCGTTGCTGACGTTGGTCGGCGTCGTGGATGCGGACGCAGGATTGGGCGGCGGTGACCTGCGGGCGGCGGAGCGGACATTCCAGTTGCTTTATCAGGTGGGCGGAAGAGCGGGCAGAGAGCCGGATGGCGAAGGACGCGTGGGCAGAGTGCTCCTGCAGACCGCCATGCCTCAGAATCCGGTGATCGCGGCGCTGGCTTCCGGTGATCGCGCCCGCTTCCTCGCGGCGGAGATGGGCGACCGCCGCGAGGCCGGCATGCCCCCCTTCGGCAGGCTGGCTGCGCTGATCGTCTCGGCACGGGATGAGACACAGGTCGAAAATGCCGCACGTTCGTTGGCGCAAGCCGCGCCTCTGACCGAGGGCGTGCGCATCCTCGGGCCGGCGCCCCCGCCGCTCGCGCTCCTGCGAGGCCGGCATCGCCGCCGCTTGCTGGCCATTGCCGATCGCCAGTTCAGGCTTTCGCCGTGGATACGCTCCTGGGTGGAAAAAGTGCAGCTCCCGAGCAGTACTCGCCTGCAGATCGATATCGATCCCCAGACTTTTCTTTAGGACCTGCACATGGTCAAGATCGGCGATCACTATCCGATGCAGTGCGGGTCGAGGGGATCTTCCGGGAGGAAGAGGACCACGGCGCTGCCAGCGCCGTGGTCTCGGTGCATTACCTCGCGCCTGCGGCCGCCGAGATCGCGCACAGTCACGATCTCCCCCAGCGACTGGGTCTGAGAGAAGGATTTACCGACAGGGAAAAGGAAGCGGCTTAACGCGCCCGCCAAATGGATGCGACGCCCTGTTGTTGGTGGTTGCGCTCGGGCACATTGAAAAACGGAATTCCCGTCTGATTTGCAGGCTATTCCGAGTTCCCGTTGTGCCTGTATTCAACGCGGCGTTCTAAGCCAGCAATAGTACATATTGGGGTATGTAGCTTTATTCTCGACGTTGCCGCCCGCCTGTGCTACCTCCCCTTTTCGGTGAAATTTATGCGTTAGACATTGATCTCACTGGGGGAAGGTTCATGTGGTCAGGCGTGCCGCCGGGCGCCAGTTTCTTTTTCCCAGCCCCTGTCCCTAGCGGCAGGAGGCGGTCATGGCCGGCAGTCCTTTCGGGCAGGACAACCTTTGTTGTGGGATACGGTCCCGTCTTTGCCGGTGACAAAGAGCTTGGTCTCCGCACCCGCCTGAGCCGAAGATCATTCCGAGGGATGGCTTCGAGGGGAAAGACCCAGCTGCGGGGCTCCACCAAGCGATGAACATTCGAGCCAAAACCCTGCTGGTCATTGCGTTTTCGCTGATGATTTCGGCGCTGGGGAGTTGGGTGGTGCTCGAACAACTTGCCTATCCCACCTTTGCGCGACTGGAAGAGCAGAGCGCACTCAAGAACATTCAGCGCGCCCTCGAGGCAATTAATGGCGAAGTTGAAAGCATCAGCGTCACTCTGTGGGATTACTCCAATTGGGATGAGACTTACCGTTATGCTGAAGGAAATAACGATACTTTCGCAGATAATAACTTAAATTACGATAATTTATCAAAATTTTCTGTCGATATGGTCGACGTTTATGACACGAATTCTAACTTAATTTATAACGCAAGAATAGATCCCAAAAAACCCGAGATAGACTGGCTATTGTCGTCGCTATACCCAAGCCTTGTTCCGAACTTGAATATGATCCGGAGTTTCAGCGACAAAAAGGGGATTATTCTAACCCCGAACGGGGTTCTTATGTTTGCTGCGCGACCCATTCTCCAAACAAATGGCGACGGGCCAGCCGTGGGTACTCTTGTTTTTGGTAGATTCCTCGATAAAGTCGTCGTGTCCGATATCAAGCGGAAAACAAAGATTGATTTTGAGCTTCTTAGCCTCGATCGGCTGTCGGAAAGCGGCGGCGGTAGCCTTGTTTCCGAGATACGGAAGCGGGACATTCCGCTTGTGCTGCAAGATACAATAGGCGACCGAATCCTGACTTATTCGCTGCTGAACGATTATTTCGACACGCCGGTGCTGGTGGCGAGATCGACGATCGGCCGCGATATCACAGCGAGCGGCCGGAAGGTCGTCTGGGCGTCAATGGCCGGCATCGCTGTTTCTGGTTTGCTGGTCATGGGCGCCACGGTGCTGCTTCTGCAGTGGCTGCTGATTGGCCCGCTTGTGAGACTGACGCAGCAGATCGTCACGATCGGCCGAAATAGCAACCTGAGCCAGCACGTTGCCCTCGATCGCACCGATGAAATTGGGGTTCTCAGCCGCGAATTCGGCAAGATGCTGGGCCGGCTCGCGCAGGCGCGGGACCAGTTGCTCGAACACTCTTACAACTCCGGGCTGGCTGAAATGGCGGCGGGTGTTCTTCATAATCTGCGCAATCACATGACGCCGCTGAGCATGCGGATCGGCAGATTGCACGAACACCTTTCGCGGACCGGCGGAACGAAGCTTGTCCGGGCCTATGAAGAGTTGATTGACGCGTTTCCAGAGGGTGATCGCAAGACAAAGCTGGCGAAGTACGTCGGTCTGTCGCTTCGGGAGATTTCAGAGCGCAACCAAAAGGTATTGCAGCGACTGGAACGCATCTCGGACGATCTGCGTCGCCTTGACGAGGCTTTGAGCGAGCTCGATCGCTTTGGTCGATCCAGCAATCACCTTACACCCGTCCACCTGAGCAAGATCCTTCAAGAGACAATTTGCCAGCTGCCGCATTTTCCGGAGTTGTCTGTGAATATTGTCATCGATCCCCGCCTCGACGGCAATGTCACTGTTCTGTCGACTCCCTTTATCCTCAAGCACATCCTTCACAACCTGCTCGTGAACGCCTGTGAAGCGATCCTGGCCACGGGGCGGCGGCAAGGCACGATCGAAATTCTCCAGCTTCAAAACAATCTCGACGGCACGCAAATGGTCGACCTGCAAGTGCGCGACGACGGCATCGGCATCGCCCAAGATCACCTGGAAAGAATCTTCTCCCGTGGCTTTACCACGAAGATCGGTGAGCGACGCGGTACGGGTTTGCATTGGTGCGCCAACAGCACGTCAAAGATGGGAGGAAAGCTTTTCGCCACCAGCCCGGGGATCAACCGCGGGTCCATCTTCCACCTTCTCTTGCCTTTGGTGGAAGTCGATATGTCCGCGGCTGCTTGATCGTACCCGCAATGGCGATCGCCTCCCCCTTCCGCATTCTGCTCGCCGATGACGAGCCGCGCGTCCTCGAGGAATACGAGCAAATCCTTGGTGGTGGAGACACCGACGATGCTGACCGCAAGATACTGAACGACCTTGAGGCGGACTTGTTCGGCGAAGAGCACCACGATCTGCGCGGCGAAAGTTTCGAGCTGACATTGTGTCGTCAGTCGCACGAGGTGATTGCCGCGGTCGAACAGAGTTTACGGGAAGATCGGCCCTTCGCCGTCGCGTTCATCGACTTCCGCATGCCTCCGGGTGCCGATGGCGCGGTTACTGCCGAACGCATCCGCAAGCTGGACCGAAACATCAATATTGTGTTCGTTACGGCGTATTCCGACATCGGGCTGGCCGATATCGTTTCACGGGTCCCACCGCCTGACAAGATTCTCTATTGCCACAAGCCGCTGCACGCGAGCGAGTTGCGGCACTTCGCGCACGCCTTGTCAGCGAAGTGGTCTACCGAACGTTTCCTCCAGGCGACCCAGGAACGGCTCGAGCAGATCGTGAATTCCACGCCGGTCATCGTCTATTGCCGGGACGCAACACCCGATTACCGCGCGACGTTCGTTAGCCGCAACGTCCAGCAACAGTTTGGTTACGACGAGCGCTCCTTCCTCGACGAGCCAACGCCTTGGTTCGGCCGGGTACACCACGAAGATCTCGCACGGGTTCGTCAGGCGATCGACGGGCTGTCCGCGGAAGGTGAGGTGACAGCCGAATACCGCTTCCTGCTCCAGGATGGCAATTATCGTTGGGTCAGTGATCGCGTGAAGTTACTGCGTGACTCGTATGGTCAACCGAAACAATTGGTCGGATGCCTGATCGACATTACGGAGCGGCGACGCTCAGAGGACAAAATTCGCCACCTTGCCTACTTCGACGGCCTGACCGGCCTACCAAATCGCGTTTTCATGCGTGATCTCCTGGACCAGGCGCTGGCGAGCGCGGCCCGACACAACCGATCTCTCGCGATCCTCTTCCTCGATCTTGACCAGTTCAAACGGATCAACGACACGCTTGGTCACGATGTGGGCGACCAGTTGCTTCGCGCGGTCTCGACGCGCCTTCTCTCCAGTATTCGACGCAGCGATGGACTGTTCCAAGAATATTTAAAAAGCGGAAGCGTAATTCTTGATGGCTCTGAAACAATTTCTCGTTTGGGCGGTGATGAATTCGTAATTATTTTATCTGAAATTAAGGATGCGAGTGAAGCAGCAAATGTGGCAGAGAGAATAGCATATTCATTAAGCAATCCCATCACGATTGACGATAATGAGATTAGTATAAGTGCCAGCATCGGCATTAGCGTTTACCCAGATGATGCCGATGACGTGGAAACCCTCCTGAAGCATGCCGACAGTGCTATGTATCATGCCAAAGAAGAAGGGCGTAACTGCTACGCGTTCTTCAGCGGCCCAATAAATGAGAGAGCAACGCGCCGCTTTACAATCGAGTCCAACCTTCGCAGAGCCATGGAACGTGGCGGACTTAGTCTTTTTTACCAGCCCCGGATCGACCTCCGTATGAATCGCGTGACGGGGATGGAGGCGCTGCTGCGGTGGCAGTCTCCCGACGGGAATTGGATTATGCCCGGTGAATTCATTCCAGTGGCGGAGGAAACCGGCCTCATTCTCGCGATTGGTGAATGGGTATTTGGCGAAGCTTGTCGGCAAAATGCTGCTTGGTTGAAAGCCGGCTTGCCAATGCTAACCGTTTCGATCAATCTTTCCCCTGTTCAGTTTAAAAAGAAAGGCTTTGTGAAGCAGATTAGTGATATTCTAATAAAATCTGATCTTGACCCCAGCCTTCTTGAGGTTGAATTCACCGAGAGCGTGTTGATCGATGATACACCCATTAGCCGAAATATTATTTCAGATCTTCGGAGCATCGGGGTCAAGATTTCAATCGACGACTTTGGAACGGGTTATTCCTCCCTGAGTTATTTGAAAAATTTTACCTTTAACGCTCTTAAATTAGATCAATCCCTGATTCAGGACGTTCCTCGTAGTGCCAATGACGCGGCTATTGTTATGGCAACCGTCGCTTTGGCACACAATTTAGGTCTGTGCGTTGTTGCAGAAGGAGTAGAGGAACAAGGTCAATTAGAATTTCTTGTGCAAAATGGGTGCGATGAAGCGCAAGGCTACTTCTTTGCGCCACCGCTTGATCATCAGGCATTCTATCAATGGTGTAAGGACTATCCGCTGATATGCACGCAAAGTAGAATCGCGCCCACTAAAGGTAAGCTGCGCAAAGGCCGCGCAGCTTAATCAACTTAGGAAATTTAGTGCAACAAAAAGATCGTCAGCGGGACGCGGTCCTAACTGACAACTGCCAACGAGGGGTATATACCGTGCTTATTTCTTTTCCGCAAGCGGAGGCTCATCGCTTTCCGTCAACATCTAGGCTAGTACAATATCTATATCTATACGTGGCGCCAAGCCGCGTCGCCGGATTTGGGATGTTTTCGGCCCGCCCGTTTCCGGCAGGCAGTGAAGTCCTTCGCGTCCATGATCCGCTCTATACCAGTCGCGCCAAGTCGCACGCCCACCTGACCGCCCTTGGCTACACGCACGCTCAGATATTTCAGGTTGCCCAGGACGCTTTCATCCCGCCGATCGACGCACCCGACGATTTCACAAATCATAGTTGCGAGCCGAACTGCGGGCTACGTGTATCGTCCGACGGTTTTGCAATGATCTCTATTCGAGACATCGCCGCGAATGACGAACTCACATACGACTACTCCACCCACCAGGAACATCCACTGGAAGACATGATGTGTAACTGCGGTGCGCCTCGGTGCCGGGGGGTGGTGCGCAGCTTTTCGCGACTCCCGAAGGCTCTCCAGCAGTACTACCTCGATCTCGATATCGTCGCTGATTTCGCAGCGCGCGCCGCCAAAGACTAGCATGGCATGTTTTTGTTCCGCGGTGCGCCGGGGGCAGTCCGCGAACTTGCCCTGCTTGGCAGCTTCTGTGCAGCCTCAGTGCTGGTTGTTACGACAGCAGGCACAGCACAGTTATTGGCCGACGAGGGAAGTGAAGCGCTTCCCGTCGTTTATCTGCTTCTCGCCGCCGTCTCAATTCCCGTAGCATGGAGCCTGTCCCGAGCGTTGGGGCGACGATCGGCAATCGTGGTCTGCCGTACTGCGTGTCTTGTGGGTCTTGCCGTCAGCGGCCTCCTTCAGGTTGCGCTCCTGGCTCAGGTGGTGGGCTGCAATCTCGCCATCTGCACCATCGGGTACGTGCTGGAGATTATCCTCGACACCATGTTTTGGCTCGTCGCCGCAGACTACCTGCCGACGCGCGACCTGAAACGCTACACTCCCAAGCTGGCCATGGCCTTCGCCGTCGGAGGTGTCGCTGGCGGTGTCTCGGCAAGCTTGTTCTGCCGAGCCTTTTCCGCCGACTATCTGATGCTCCTCGCCTGCACGTTCCTTGCCGTTTGTTGCCGGCTGAGTTCAAGAATATCGCGCCGTTTGCAGCCGCTCGATGACAAAGAAGCGGCCGACGAAGAGCCGGGTCTGCTGGACACCCTTCGAGCGAGCTGCGCCGTTTTTCGCAGCTTTCCGATCGCAGGCCTAATCGCCACAAGTATCCTGCTGATGTCGGCGTTGTTCTGCCTGCAGGACTATCTCTCAATGACAATTTTCGCAGACACTTTCGCCGGCGAAGACGAATTGGCACGTTTCATGGCCCTGGTGTTTGCAGGGCAGCAGGCCTTGGAGCTCCTCGTGCTGGCGACCTGTGGCAGTCTCGTCATCAATCGGGCAGGCCCATTGGTCAGAAACCTGGTCTTTCCACTGTCGACAGTCATCTGTCTGATTGCCCTGCTCGGCTCCTGGACCCTGCCCGTTGCGCTGCTGGTCAGTTTCAACGCCAATTCCGTCTCCAATGGAGTCTTTGAGCCGGTCAAGACGATGAATTATGCGGCGGTCCCGCATCGCTCCCTGGGGCCGATCCGGATGCTTGTGGAAGGCATGATCTATCCCCTCGGCATTGCAGGCTCCGGCGCCGGCCTTCTCGTTCTGCAGTCAAGATTTGCGCCCGAGACCGCACTTTCCCTGGCACTGCTCCTAAGCGCCTTCTTTCTCGGGTCATCTGCTCTACTGGGGGCAATGTACGCGCCGAGCATGATCCGAAGCCTGCGAGTCCGGACGGTGGGCCCCAGCCAATACCTGCGCAGTTTCGGCAAAGGCCTGCTGTCCCGCTCCGATGCGCTGAAGCTGCTGACGCGGACGGGCGACGAGGTGAACCACGCCGAAGAACTGGTTAGCGAACTTTTCCCCAGATTGGTTTGCGCACGAGATGTGGTTACCAAAAAGCGCGGGCTGCTTGGCGGGGGATCGCGGTGGACCCGGACGCATCAACCAGGCCCGCTGAACACAAGGCGCGTGGGCCCGAACCAGACACGAAGCCACCCGGCTGTGCCCGACATCGACACGCTGGCGCTCGGCCTGGATCACGCCAAGGCGGAGGTGCGACACGCCGCTGCAAATGACGTCGCCCGCCACGGGGACGAGGCGTTGCCCTTGTTGGCCACACGCCTTCGCAGCGAACGCCCGGAGATCGCAGAGGCGGCAATTCTGGCGCTGGGGCTTATCGGGTCACGGCGCGCGCGCCGTCTTCTGAGGGGCCATCTGCGACCGCTGCGCTTGCGGGCACAACGCACGCTGGCCGCCCTCGCCGAGGTCAGGCAACTGATGCAGGCCGGCGGCCACCCCACCATCCATGGCCCGCTCTTTTCCCAGGCTCTTGAGGATTGCAATCACGCCATCCTCGGCCGAGTTCTGGCCGTTCAGGCGGCGCTTGGAGATCGACGAGACATCTCCTTGCTGCATCATCTCGCCCGTTCGGGGCAAATTCGCGAGCGTTCCGATGCTATAGAGGCGCTGACCAGCGCGCAAGCCGGCCGATTCCTGCGACCGCACCTGCATCTCCTTGAACCTCGGGACAGTCCGGACAAAACTTCAGGCCGCACACCTGCACGCCAGTCGACGGCCGCTGAGATCGATGCCATTTTGTGGGCTGCGGCAGCGGAGGACTGGTGGCTGCGCTTGCTTGTTGCGCCGCTCCTGACAACGGTCCATCCTTTTCCCGGCAAGCCCGAAGAGGTGGCCATGCTGAATATGGTCCTGTTTCTCAAGTCTCTGCCCCTTTTCAACCCGCTCAGGTTTGAGAGCATCGCCCGCGCGGCAGCGGCCGCGGAGTACGTCACGCTGTCGCCAGGCGAGCATTTGCCCACTTCGGCCGATCCTTGTGGGTATGTTCACATTCTGCGAAACGGACACATGGAGCTGTTGGCTCGGGGGTGCGCGGTCCATGTTCTGGAGCCGGGTGCATTTTGGGGAGTTGGCGCCGTCATCGGCGATGACGACGGCGATGTCGCGGCGCGGGCCATTTCGAAATGTCATCTTCTGCGCCTTCCGGCGAGCGTGATCGCCGATCTCGCGGCGGAAAATCCACAGATGCTGCGGACCTTGTTGCGCGATACCCATCGGCTGCAGCGCGCAGCGTATTTGCGCCTAGCGGGCGGGTCCGGAACGAACAAGCCCTTGGCAGGGGCTGGCAGCGCATCCCTCGGCGTGTTGGAGGACCAACAAACGGAGGCCTCGGCGAACCATGGGTTTACCCGCGTGAAGAATCGGTCGGTCGCTCGATAGAAACGGTCTGCCGACCTGTGTGCGGGTAGCGACTAGCGGCGGTGCGTCCCGAGAAGCACGTCGCGCGCCCGGTTCACCTGGGCGGCCAGGAAGGATGAGCCGCCGCGGTCGGGATGGAGATGTTGGATCAGGCGTTGATGGGCATTCTTGATTTCCGTTTCGCTCGCGCCCGCTCTCAACCCCAGCACCCGATAAGCGTCTTCGGTCGTCATCGAGCCCCCCGTCTCGGCCCCTGCCCCGTCCTCCCCGTCACTGTCAGCACCCTGTCCCGCCGCCCGATCGGCACGCCACTGGGGGTGCCGTCGGTCTAAATAGGCTTCGAGCAGGCGTGCCGACTTGCCGTCCACCGCCCGCACTCGCGGCAGCATTGCGAGGAGATCGGCCACATCCAGCTCGCTCAGCGGGCAGCCGGCATGGGGGCCTTCCAGGACATCTCCGTCGAGCTCTCCGGTCTCGTGATCCAAGCGCATGTCGAAGAAGCGGGTGCGCACGCGAGAACTCTGCCCCGGCGATGCGCCGGCGCCGACCCCACCGAGCGTGGCAGTCCCCAAACGTCGCCAGCGCAGCGCGAAGGGCAACAACACCGGCAGCAGGGCAACGATCCAGCCGAGACCCCCGCGCAGCAAAAGAAGCCCGCCCGCGACAACAAAGATGGCAATAGCCGCGGTCTTCACAACCCGCAGCAGGGTCTTCGGATCGGCGGACGCGGCCCAACGAACGGTGGCGAGGAGAAGACACAGCAGGCCGATCCCCAGAAGGAGCCAGAGCAGCACCGGGTCAGCGTCCCTCGCGTCGGCTGGTGATCTGATGGGCGATGCGTTTCACTTCAGCACCCGCCTCGTCGGCATGCCGAAGGAGAGCCGGTCCGCCACCGGCTGCATAGACGGCAACCGCACAGAGGAGTCGACGCAAGGCGTCCGCGCTCGACGCATCAAAGCGGCAGTAGGCGCCGGCCGTCAGCCGGGCCACCTCCTGGAATGCGCGTTCCGCGCGCGGATCATAACCTTCATGAAACATGAACGCCGGAACCCCGAGGGTTCCGAGTTCGCCGGCCTTCGCCGCCAGTGCGTCGATCGCTTCCTCGCAACAGTCGCCGACAAACACCAGCGCGCTGACCCTCCGTGCCAATGCTTCGTTGGTGGCGTGCTGCAAAACTCGGGCAATCTGGGTTTCGCCGGCGCGGCAGGAAACCGACGTCATCATCCTGAGCAGCGGCGCCGCCTCGGCGAGCCACGGACTTGCCTTGAACTCGCCGTAGCCCCGATAGAAGCAGAGCTGGATCTGCAAGCCGCCCAGAGCCTGGGCGGCAAGGAACATATCCGCCTGGATCCGCGCCGCCCGATCCCAAGCCGCCTGACGACTGCCCGTGGCGTCGAGGGCAAACAGCAGGCGCCCCCTCGTCTGAGAGGCCCGTGCGCCGCTCCGATCGAGTGTCTGTAAGAAGGCATCCACATCCGCCGCCGAAGCGACCGGGGTCAGGTGCCTGTTGTTGCTGGTCATCGTGACATCAAAACCTGCGGCGGATCAGCGGCCTCACCGTGTTAACTTTGAAGATAGCAAGCTTCGCTAGATTATCTACTCGGTTGGGCGAATACCCACGGGACACCACCAAGTGCAAGCTGGAGAGAGAGCGGGATGATGGAGCGCACGGACTGTGTCGTCGTTGGCGCCGGCGCGGTGGGGCTCGCAATCGCGCACGCCCTGGCAGCAGCAGGACGCGAGGTGCTCGTTCTTGAAGCAGCCGACACATTCGGCACGGTAACCAGTTCCCGGAATTCGGAAGTCATTCACGCCGGTCTCTACTACCCGCCCGGCAGCCTGAAAGCACGCTATTGCCGGCGTGGCCGGGACCTGCTCTACGCATGGCTGCGCGATCACCGGATCGAGCACCTTCGTTGCGAAAAGCTGGTGGTGGCCACCGACGAGGCGGAAGTCAATCAACTGCGCGGCGTGCAGGCGCGCGCCGTCGCGAACGGCGTCGGGGACATCCGCTGGCTCTCCGGAGACGACGCGCGCGTCCTCGAACCTGAGTTGCGCTGTCTCTCGGCGTTGCATTCGCCATCCACCGGAATCTTCGACAGCCACGGCTACATGCTGAGCCTGAAGGGAGCCGCCGAGGACCACGGCGCGATGTTTGCCTTCCACGCGCGCGTCCTGGGGGGTGCCGTCCACGAAGACGGGATCCTGCTGCGCGTTGCCAACGGCGATCATCCTGAACAAGACTGTGCGGCCGACCCTGCCGTCGAACTGCTCTGCGGCACGGTCGTCAACAGTGCAGGGCTCGGATCGCAGGCGCTGTCACGCGCCATCGAGGGCGTCCCTTCCTCCAGCGTTCCCCCGCTGCACTATTCGAAGGGCAGCTACTTCTCGCTGGCGGGCCGGCCGCCATTCCAGCGGCTGGTGTACCCGCCTCCCGACCATGCCAGCATCGGCCTGCACTACACCCGTGATCTCGCCGGGCGCGGTCGCTTCGGCCCCGATGCGCAATGGGTGGATGCCGTGGAATACACGGTCGACGGCGCGCGCGCCGACCTGTTCAGTGCCTCGATTCGGCGCTACTGGCCGGGACTGAGGGACGGCGCGCTCGCGCCCGATTACGCCGGCATCCGCCCGAAAATCCAGGCACCGGGCGAACAACCCGTGGATTTCGTCATACAAGGCAAAGAAATCCACGGCGTCCCCGGCCTGATCGCCCTCTATGGCATCGAAAGCCCGGGACTGACATCCTCGCTCGCAATCGCCGAAGCCGTGGTCGATCGACTGAATTTGAGCTGACCCCGCGCGCCAACCGTCGTACCGAAATTAAAAGCCCTTCCGTACCGGTTTGGGTACATAAGATCAAAGGTCAGCCGTCTTCGGCGGGCTATCAAATGGCCAATACTGGTCCGTCGCGCGTAGTGCTACGCCGCCAGAAGGTCCTCAACGGACACGAGAATCCCAGCGAAACCACGCACTGCTGGTGTCGCGCCTTCAGGCGGCCCAGACCTTTGTATCTCAGATATTTCTAATAAACGCGGACTGATGCTGCGACCATCGAGTAATCAATGGTGATATTCTCAGTTCATCTGGTGTATATGGTCGGCACTATGGGCCAAGGGGATCTCTGGCCCCGAGGCACGGACAAAGGGGTAACAACAACCCCAGGAAGGGAAGAAAATGTCGTCCGAAATATACTACCGAATACGTAACAATCCGAAATACCAGGAGGAAATGGCGAAACGCAGCCGGTTTTCGTGGACCCTGGCGGCGATCGTCCTTGTGATCTTCTACGGATTCATCCTCGTCGTTGCTTTCGCGCCAGGGCTGCTGGCCACGCCGCTGAGCGAAGGGTCCACGACCACGATTGGCATCCCGATCGGTGTCGGCATCATCGTCCTCTTTTGGCTGCTGACAGGCTACTACATTCGACGCGCCAACAGCGAATTCGACGCAACGAATGTCGAAATCATTCAGGAGGCCGAGAAATGATTGGGCACATCGGCATCCTCGCGGCCACAACCCTAAGCGGCCTCTGGGTTGCACCAGCCATCGCGGCGCCGGCAGCGGTCGGAGAGACCCAGCAGCAGGCCGTCAACCCCAACGCCATCATCATGTTCCTGATCTTCGTGGCCATGACGTTGGGGATCACGTACTGGGCAGCGAAACGCACCAAGACGGCGAGCGATTTCTATGCGGCTGGGCGCGGAATCTCCGGAACGCAGAATGGCTTGGCAATCGCAGGCGACTACATGTCGGCGGCCACGCTGCTCGGCCTGACCAGTCTCGTCTACACGCGAGGCTATGACGGCTTCATTTATTGCATCGCCTTCTATGCGTGCTGGCCATTCATCATGTTCATTATGGCCGAACGCCTGCGCAACCTGGGCAAATTCACGTTCGCCGACATCGTTTCCTACCGCCTCGATCAGAAGAGAGTGCGGACGATGGCGGCGATCGGATCGCTGACCGTGGTCATCTTCTATCTCACAGCGCAGATGGTTGGCGCTGGACAGCTGATCAAGCTGCTGTTCGGCCTGCCCTACTGGTCGGCAGTGGCGCTGGTCGGCGTGCTGATGGTGATTTACGTCACCTTCGGCGGAATGATCGCCACTACCTGGGTTCAGATCATCAAGGCCTGCCTGCTGCTCGGCGGCGGCACCCTGGTGATGCTCCTGGCGTTTTCACAGTTCGGCTTCAACTTCGAGACGCTGGCGGAGCAGGCGGTCGCCGCGAGCAAAAACGGTATCAAGCTGATGGCGCCAGGCACGCTGCTGGCCGATCCGGTCACCGCCGTTTCTTTAGGATTGGGCTTGATGTTCGGCACCGCCGGGTTGCCGCACATTTTGATGCGTTTCTTCACCGTGCCGAATGCCAAGGAAGCGCGAAAGAGCGTGTTTGTCGCCACCTTTTGCGTCGGCTTTTTCTTCTGCGTCGTCTGCCTGATGGGCTTGGCGGCCATCGTCATCGTCGGGCAGAACCCGGCCTACTTCGAAGGCGGCGTGATCGGCGGCAAGATGATCGGCGGCGGCAACATGCCGGCGATGCATCTGGCTCAGGCGGTGGGCGGAGACATCATGCTTGGTTTCCTTGCCGCCGTGGCTTTTGCCACGATCCTAGCAGTCGTGGCAGGGCTTGCCCTGGCCGGTGCGGGAGCGATTGCCCACGACCTCTACGCCAACGTGTTCATGGGCGGCAGGACCACCGAAGCGGCCGAAGTTCGTGTTTCGCGGCTGTCGTCGTTTGGCCTTGGCCTGCTCGCTGTCTTATGTGGAATCGCGTTCGAAAAGCTGAATATCGCCTTTCTCGTCGGATTGACGTTCGGCATCGCCGCTTCGTGCAATTTCCCAATCCTCATCCTGTCCATGTACTGGAAGGGGTTGACGACACGCGGGGCGGTGTGGGGGGGTCTTGTCGGCCTTGTCACGGCTACCGCGATCGTCGTCTTCTCGAAGGCTGTGTGGGTTACCGTGTTGGGGCACGAGGCACCTCTGTTCCCCTATGAACAGCCGGCGATTTTCTCCATGCCTCTCGCATTCCTGACGGCATGGGCGGTGTCGGTGCTCGACAAGAGCCCGCGGGCAACGAACGAGATCAACGCCTACGACGATCAACTGGTCCGGGCCCAGACCGGATTAGGCGCGGCCGGTGCCTCCAGCCACTGACACCGGCAAACACTGAGCTGCTTTCGGCGGCGGAGGGCACTCGCTCTCCGCCGTTCTGGCAGCGGCCCGGCGACCAGCGATCCCGCCATGGAACGCGCTCTCGGCTGAAACTGTGGGGGAAGCGCCGAGCGAACTTGACGGGTCTCGCGAACCCGGCCATATGCAATTGATGATCATCGATATTCCCGCCCGACATCCGGAAAAGCAGCATCGGCCGGATAACCCGTCACCGCGTAAGCCGGCCTGGATCCGGGTGAAGGCGCCGACCTCGCCGGCCTACGGCGAAACACACCGGATCATCCGCGCGCACAAGTTGCACACGGTCTGCGAGGAAGCCGGGTGCCCGAACATCGGCGAGTGTTGGGCGAAGAAGCACGCCACCGTGATGATCCTGGGAGACATCTGCACGCGCGCCTGCGCCTTCTGCAATGTCGCAACCGGCAAACCGGGTGCCGTCAATCCGCACGAGCCTGACAACCTCGCGGATACGGTCGTCAAACTCGGCCTCAACCACGTGGTGATCACCTCGGTCGACCGCGACGATCTGGAGGATGGCGGTGCGCTGCAGTTCGTCCGTTGCATCGCGCGCATCCGTGCTGCCGCACCCTCGACCAGCATCGAGGTCCTGGTGCCCGATTTTCGCCACAAGCAGGGCGCGCCGGACGCCGTTGTGGAGGCACATCCCGACGTGTTCAACCACAACCTGGAAACGGTTCCCCGTCTCTACCCCGGCATCCGTCCCGGCGCCCGCTATTATCACTCGCTGCGATTGCTGGATCGTGCCAAGGAGCTCGACCCCCGGCTGTTCACCAAGTCGGGCATCATGGTCGGTCTCGGCGAGACACGGGGCGAAGTGCTGCAAGTCATGGATGACCTGCGTTCGGCCGAGGTCGATTTCCTGACCATTGGCCAATACCTGCAGCCCACCCCCAAACACGCGGCGATCGACCGTTTCGTTGAACCGGAGGAATTCGAGGAATACCGCACGATTGGGCTCGCCAAGGGATTTCTCCTGGTTGCCTCGTCGCCGCTGACACGATCTTCTTACCACGCCGACCGAGATTTTGCCGCCCTGCGCAGCGCCCGTCTGGACCAGTTGGCCAACCGCTGACGCGGGCGAGGTGATCGTCCTTCGATGCCCACCCACGCGGAACAGCGCATCGTTCCGTACGCGCCGGAACAGATTTTTGAGCTCGTCGCCGACGTCGAGCGCTATCCGCAGTTTCTGCCCTGGTGCCTCGCCTGCCGCATCCGCCGTCACCTCGGCCCGAATCACTTCGTCGCCGATTTAATGATCGGCTTCAAGGTGTTCCGGGAGAAGTTCGCATCCGAGGTGACGCTGCACCGACCCGACCGGATCGATGTTGTCTACCGCGATGGGCCGTTCCGCCACCTCAACAATCACTGGAAGTTCCGCGACGACGGAACCGGCCGCTGCGTCATCGATTTCTATATAGACTTCGAGTTCCGATCGAAGGCCCTGCAGACGCTGATCGGCAAGCTGTTCAACGAGGCCGTCCAGCGCATGGTCAACGCCTTCGAAAGGCGTGCCGGGCAGCTCTACGGGCCTGCGCTTGCGCCCGAAACTGCGGCGACCCCGATCCCGTCAGCCGAGCCGACGGGCGAGTAGGCGAAGCGCGGCTTCCACCGTCGCCGCCCGCACTTCCTGCCGATTGCCCGGAAACACGTGCCGTTCGCAAAGCGTTTCGGCGCCGACGTGCGCCGATGCGATATAAACGAGGCCGACCGGCTTGGCCGGACTGCCGCCATCCGGCCCGGCGATTCCGGTCACCGCGACGGCGACATCGACACCGGCATTCGCTCTGGCCCCTTCCGCCATCGCGCGGGCCACCTCGTCGTCCACGGCTCCGCGCCCGGCCAGCAACTCGGCGGAGACGCCGAGTTCTGCGATCTTGGCCTCATTCGAATAGGTGACGAAACCACGATCGAACACCACGGAGGAACCGGCGATCGCGGTAAGGCAGCCGGCAATCAGCCCTCCGGTGCACGACTCGGCCGTCGCCAGCCGCAGGCCGTGGCCGCGACACCGGTCCAGAACCTCGCCCGCCAGCGCAAGCAAGGACGGCTCGACGACGAGCATCAGCCCCCCTGCCCGGTCGTGACGCCCAGCAGGCTCGGCAACTCCGCCAGCGAGCGGAGACAGGCGACCGGCTCTCCCGGCAGTCGGTCCAATCTGCCTCCGCTGCGATCGATCCACACCACCTGGAATCCGAAGTGGGCGGCGCCCGACGCATCCCAGGCATTGGATGAAATGAAGACCATTTTTTCCGCTGGAAGATTGAAGCGATCGACCGCCAGCTGATAGACGCTGGGGTGGGGCTTGAAGATGCTGGCGGCATCGGCGGAGAGGATGTCGCCCACCAGGTCGTGGATTCCGGCGGACTGCACGGCGCCCACCAGCATGCTGACGGATCCGTTCGAAAGGATCGCGGTGCGAACGCCGGCCGTCTTCAGTTCGCTCAGCATGGCGGGCACTTCCGGATAGGCGCGGAGCACGAAGTAAAGCTCCATGAGCCGCGACCGCAACCCCAGGTCCGTCAGGCCCAAGGCCTCCATGGCGTAGTCAAGCGCCTCGCTCGTGACGTGCCAGAAATCGGCGAAGTCACCGCGCAGGCTGCGCAGCCACGAGTATTCGAGCTGCTTCGCCCGCCAGAGCGCCGACAAGGCTTCGGCATGGTTCCCGAGCGCATCCCGGCAGCGCGCCGTTGCCGCGTTGACATCGAAGAGCGTGCCATAGGCATCAAAGAGAACGGTGCGAAGCCCTGACAACGCTTCGGTCGGGTTCGGGCCTGCTCCTCGGTTCATCGCACCAGGTCAACAGCCAAGGTCTGTGCGAGCTGCACGCTGCCCACACGGTTGCGGTAGACCTGCAGGTTTTCGAGACAGCGCTGGACGTAATTCCGCGTTTCGCTGAAGGGAATCATTTCGATCCAGTCTACCGCGGCCTCGGTGCTGGTCCGCGGATCGCCGTTGCTGGCGATCCACTGGTTCACGCGCGATGGCCCCGCGTTGTAGGCGGCGAGCGCCAGGATGTAGGACCCGTCGAACCGCTGCAACATCTCCTGGATATAGCTGCTGCCGAGATTGACGTTGTACTCGGGGCTGCCGATCAGCGAACTCGGGGCGTAGGGAATGCCCAGCTTGGCGGAAATGTCGCGAGCCGTACCCGGCATCAGCTGCATCAGCCCCTGGGCGCCCGCCGAGCTGGTGGCGGCGATATCGAACGCGCTTTCCTGGCGGATGATGGCAAGCACCAGCGGCGTCTCGACGCCCACATACTGAGCGTAATCGGCCGCCGGCGTGACCGGGTAGCCGGGACCGATCAGCGGCATTCCACCACGGATCGATTGGCGCGCGATGGCGATACCGAGATCGGGGCGTCCCATGTTAGCGGCGAGCGCCGCCGCTTTATGCTTCCAGGTTCGCGTTTCGCCGAGCTCGGCAAGACGCAACAGGAAGATCCTCTGCGTGTCGCGATCGCCGCCGGCGGCCAGCAGGCCGACCGCACGCGTCAACTCATGGCTGCGAAAGCTTGCCTCCTCCCCGGCGTCCGGCGTGGGATCGGGGGGCAGATGCAGCGGCTCTCCCGGCCGAACTTCGGCGGCGCTCAGCTGTCCGTAAAACGCGACGCCATGTTGCGCGGCGGCCTTGTGCCACAGCAGCGCGCTCTCGGTATCGCCCTTCGCCTGCGCTGCCCGGGCCGACCAGTAGGCGCCACGCGCCCGGCTCACCGGATGGCTCACGTTCTCGAACATGGACAGGAAGTCGGCGGCGGCAATATCGGGTTGCTGAAGGAAGCGGAGAGCGATCCAGCCTGCGAGCCATTCGGAGTCGGCCCGTTCGCTGCCCTCGACGAAACCGTGTTCGCGCGCCACGGCGTAAGCGCCCTCGGCGTTCCCCTGGCTCAGCGCGTCGCGGGCCAGGAGCCCGCGCTCCTTCCAGAATAATTCGGGCTGGGCGTAGTCCGGCCGCCACGTGGTCAGCAACTGCCGCGCCACCGCTTCGTTGTCCTTGCGCCGGTACCATCGCACCTGATCGTAGACCAAGCCCGGGTCGCCCTGCAGTTCGGCCGGCACCCGCGCGGCGAGCCCCGGCCCGCTGTCGCTCAACTGGCGCAGCGCGATCCGAGCCTCTCCCAGAGCGCGCTGATCCGGGTCGACACGGGAGAGCATCCGCTGCGCGGGGGAAATGCGCCCTGCCCACAGCAAGCGGTCCAAACGCTGCGCATGATCCGCGCTGGTGAGCACCCCGGCAAAGCGGATGTAGTAGACTTCTTCTTCTTCGACCGTTTGAGCATCGGCACTCGCCCAGGCTGCGCGGGCCATCGCCGTCACCCGGGTGTCGTCGCCCGAGACGATCAGTGCATCCGCGTAGCGGCTCGCTCCCGTCAGGGTCAGGGGTTCATTCTGGTCGAACCACGCAAGAACCTCCTGATCCGACGCGCCATTGGGAAGGGCCTGCTCGGCCCGGAGGCGCAAGGTGCGCTGCGATGGCCAGTCCCGATTGTCGATGACAAAGCCGGTGATCTGGGCAAAGGAGCCCCCGCCATTGGAGCGCGTGGCGTCCAGCCAGAGCACCAGTTTCGACAGGACCGGGTCGGATGACCCGCTCGCCAAGCTGTGCGCTTCGCCCCAGTCTCCACGGCCGGCAGCCGAAAGTGCAGCATAAGCCAGCGATTGATCATCAGCGCGGCTGTTGGGGGATGCCAACACCAACAGGGCGACTGCCGCCAAAACGATCAGGCAGCGACCGACACGGGTCTTCACCGGCTTATCGCCTCCCGTCATTGCCGATAGGGGGCGACGGCTTGCCGTGCCGGCCCTCACTGATAGACTCTACGGACTTGCACAGATTACGGCAAGCGTGTGGCAACGCGGGACGGCGGCGCTCGTCGCGACGCTTCCTGGCAGGGACCTCCCCACTTTGCAAAAGCGCAAGCGGGCGATAAGGTCGCGCCCGCCCGCAATCGGGCGATGCCCGCATGCAAAGGGAGAATGTGACATGTTCAGGGGCTCCATCGTCGCCTTGATCACGCCGTTCAAGGACGGCGTGTTCGACGAATCGGCGTTCCGCACGCTGGTCGACTGGCAGATCGCGGAAGGCACGGACGGGCTGGTCCCCTGTGGCACCACGGGCGAATCGCCGACCCTCAATCACGGGGAGCACAAGCGGGTGGTCGAGGTATGCATCGATGCCGCCGGCGGTCGGGTGCCGGTGATCGCGGGGACCGGATCGAACTCGACGGCGGAAGCCATCGAACTGACCCGGCACGCCAAGCAGGCCGGCGCCCAGGGGGCGCTGGTTGTCACCCCCTATTACAACAAGCCGACCCAGGACGGCCTGTTCCGCCATTACCAGGCGATCGTCGAGGCCGTGGATCTGCCTTTGATCATCTACAACATCCCTCCCCGCTCGGTGATCGACATGAGCGTGGACACAATGGCCCGGCTCTCGAAGCTGCCCAACATCATCGGCGTCAAGGACGCCACCGCCGACCTGACCCGGCCGGTTCGCACCCGCCTCGCCATCGGCAACGGATTCTGCCAGCTTTCCGGCGAGGACGGCACCGCGGTGGCGTTTCTGGCCGCCGGCGGCCATGGCTGCATTTCGGTGACCGGTAATGTGGCACCGGCGTTGTGTGCGCAGCTGCAGCGGGCCTGGCGGGATGGCGACGTCGCCACGGCGATGGCGCTGCAGGATCGGCTGATGCCGCTGCATTCGGCTCTGTTCTGCGAAAGCAACCCGGCGCCGGTGAAGTACGCCGCGAGCCTGCTCGGCAAGTGCGCCCCGGATACGCGGCTGCCGCTGGCGCCGCTGACCGAGGCCAGCCGCGACATCGTGCGGCATGGTCTGCAAAGCGTTGGCCTGTTGAACTGAAGGCTGGCATGGCCGCAAAGTCGGAGGACGATCAAAGCAAGACGGTCGCGCACAATCGCCGGGCGCGGCATGACTACAGCATCGAAGATACCATCGTGGCGGGCGTGATGCTGACCGGGAGCGAAGTGAAGTCGCTGCGCCGCGGCCAGGCTTCGATCGTCGAATCCTATGCCAGTGACAGGAACGGCGAACTCTGGCTGCTGAATGCCCACATCGCGCCTTACGATCCCGGCAAGACCTTCGGCCACGAACCGAAGCGGCCGCGCAAGCTGCTGCTTCATCGGCGCGAAATCGACAAGCTGACCGGGGCCATCCGCCGCGAAGGCATGACGCTGGTTCCGCTCTCCATCTTTTTCAACGCGCGCGGCATCGCAAAGGTCTCCCTCGGTCTCGCCAAGGGCAGGCGCAAGGCGGATCAGCGCGAGGCCATCAAGCAGCGCGATTGGCAGCGCCAGAAATCCCGCCTGCTGCGCACCGCGCGGGAATAGCGGCGACAACGCTGCCTGTTTTGTGAACCTTGCGAAGAACCAAACCGGCACTGAGAGCTATGATCTCTTCATCATCGATCGCTTTTGTTCGCTTACAGTCGGTGAATCTGCTACCTCTTCGCCACCTTTTTCCAGCCGGGCCCGATGCTGACAGACCTTCAGGTTCCGAATCTCCAACGGACCGGACAGCAGCGTGAATAACTTGTTTGCATCGTACGCCATGGATCATCAAAGGGGGGAGACTCAGCATGGCCCTTTTTCGTGCGTGGCTCGCAGGCACGATGATGGTACTGGCGGCTTCCGTAGCAGAAGCCGGCTTCGGCACTAGCAAGAATCCGTCGTTTACGATTGAGGCGACGCGGCTGGTCTTGGATATGGGATCGACCCTCAGAGTCTGTCCGGGAAGATCATGAGGGATTGCATAGTTTTCGCAGCATGAGGCGGATGGAGGCGAGCCTGAGGAAGGCGAGCGCCTTGCGGTTGAGGTTCTCCCAATCCTTGG
>WBZV01000067.1_pt1 | contig 73016 bp, 67 predicted proteins | sample 5204221 | NCBI WGS metagenome assembly WBZV01 (sample SAMN12344360, study PRJNA552823) | activated sludge metagenome | biome: Activated sludge suspended growth; feature: Nitrification reactor; material: Wastewater; isolation source: activated sludge from nitrification reactor of wastewater... | reverse complement strand
GATGTCGCGGCCGTTGTCATTCAGGATGCCAACGGGACGTTGACGATTCACCGCACCGAGGGCGGCTGGGGTCTGGCCGAGTACGACAACTACCCGGTATCGGCGGACAAGGTACGCGAGATCGCCCGCGCCCTTGTTCAGCTCGAGAAGGTCGAGGCGAAAACGTCGAGCGCCGAGAAGTGGAGCCAGCTATCGGTCGAGGACGCCGGGACTTCCGGTTCCACATCGAAATTGATCACCCTGCGGACCGCGGCCGGCGAGACCCTGGTTCAGCTGATCGTCGGCAAGGCCGGCACCGGGGTCGGCGCCGAAGGCTCGACCTACGTCCGCGTCCCCGGCGAGCCGCAAGCCTGGCTGGCGCGTGGTTCGCTACCGACTGGTTCGGGAATCGGCGACTGGGTGGATCGCAATCTGGTCGAGATCCCGATTGCCGCTATCCAGCAGGTTCGCGTCGTTCACCCTGACAAGTCGACCGTCACCGTGGTCCGTGAAAAAGACGGTATGTCTTTCAGGCTCGCCGAATTACCTGCCGGCGGCAAGGCTAAGCTAAAACGTCCGGATTCCCTGGACGATATCGTGCAGGCGGTAACAGACGTGCCGATGGAGGGTTTGACACCGCAAGCGCGCCACGAGTTTCCCGCCAAAGGTGCGATTCTGGTCACCATCACCCAAACCGACGGCCCCGATATCGTGTTTGAGGTGGCCGAGATTCAGGGGGAGCGCTGGCTTCGTTTCGCCGACGGTCACGCCCCTGCAGCTTTACCCGCCGCGGCACAGGGCATGGACTTCCGTGTGGCCGGCTGGAAACTCGCTCCCCTGGAGCAGAAGGTCGGCGAATTGGTGGAGACGCCGTCGGGTTGAGCGCCAATAGACGTGCTATCGGAGCGCGTCCGTGAGTCATTTTTGACGCACTTTCGCCATATCAAAGTTGCATAGATTGTTCTTGGATTGACAATCCAAATGCTATGGCGATCCTCGCATCAGGGAATCGAGGGTTAAGCTCCGGTGGCGATGTTATGGCGCTTCGGCGTCGCGGGTCTTCTGCTTGGCTTGCTGGTGGTGCTGGTGGCCGACCTTTGGTTGCACGAAACCGGGGTGACAGCGATCAGCAAAGGCCGGACCACGCCGGCAACGCGGCAATCCTACGCCGACACAAGTTACGTCGCCGGCTTGCCTTCGAGTTCCCTTGTGGCAAATATCGCTTCTGACCGCGCCAGCGACGTTGCTCCGGTGCTGCCGGTTCCGGCTGATGCCACCGATCAGGAGCCCTTCCGCAGGCAATCTACGAGCGAACTTGATCGTCTCGATCTGACCCGCCTGCCGCGGGCCCCCTCCGCCGCGGTCGATATCGAATGGCGCGACACGCCGGACGACGACATCAGCCGTGCTACGCTCCCCTCCGAGGGACTTGGCCCCACGACAGGCGAATATGCTGTCCCTGTGCCGCGACCAAAGAAGACAGCAGACTGGGCGCAAGCCGAGGGGCCGAAAGTAACCCTCCCGGAAAAGGCGCCACAGCCGCGCCCAGAAATCTTGAGCGGTGAGCAAGTCGCCGCTGCCCAGAACAAGCTCATTGCAATCGGTTTTGACGTGGGGAAAGCCGATGGCCGGATCGGACCTCGTACCGAAACCGCCGTGCGGCAGTTTCAGAGTATGAAGGGGCTGGCCGTGAACGGTCGCATTGACGGCCGGCTTCTGACTCAACTCGATGACGAGTTGCAGTATCGCGAAACTCGCCGTCAGCAGGAGTTGGCAGCAGCAACTCCCCCGCCGCGCAAAGTGGCGCCACCGGAGCGCCGCGGTCTCTTCGGCTCGATGATGGGCGGCCTTCAGCGGATCATGGGACGGGATTTCGACAGTCTCCGCCGTCCCGACGAACTCGTCGCCTACTGCCGCGCCAGCCCTGATTCCTGGATCTATGATTTTGGCCGTGAGGCGTTTGTCTACTGCGGCAACGTCAATGCAGCCGGCGCGACCGCCCTCGCTTCAGGCAAGCCGGCGGAAACGGCCGGGACTCAGTGACGCTGGCAAACATCGTCGGCCGAACGGGGTCCCGTTTTCCAGGCTTGGCCGCGGCCGGCGCGCGGATTCGCCAAGTCAAGGGCGGCAGCAACCTCGTTCACCCCTGCCAGCATAACCCGCCCGCCCGGAAAAACGCGCGCATCCGCCTGCGGCTGGACTAAGTCCGCTCGTCCAGCCATGCCATCTGTATGGCCTCGAGGACCTTTTCGTTCGAACGCATCGGGTCGTCATCGAATTCGGGAAGTTCCTGAATCCACTTCCATAAATCGGTAAAGCGAAGGTTCACCACGTCGGCGTCCGGATGAGCTTCGTCCAGCGCAATGGCGATGTCTCGGGTATCGGTCCAGCGCAACTTCATTCCAGGCCCCTTGTGATTGCGCGCCCCTGCTGTCGCCAGTCGGATCCTAGCGATCAACCATCATGTTGCGGGTCGCCGATGGAAGTGTAACCGTCAGCCCATCGAGTTCTTCGGTCATCTTGATCTGGCAGCCCAGCCGCGAGGTGTGGGTCAGGCCGAACGCCAGATCGAGCATGTCCTCTTCCTCTTCGCTTGGCTCGTCAAGCTGGTCAAACCACTTCGGAGAGACCACCACATGGCAAGTTGAGCACGCCAGCGACCCCTCGCACGCGCCCTCCAAGTCAATGCCATTGCGGTGAGCGATCTCTAGAACGGATAGGCCCAGCGGCGCCTCCACTTCGGTGCGCGTGTGCCCGTCCGCCGAAACGAACGTCATTTTCGGCATCATTCTCAGCCCTTCATAAGACCCTTCGAGGCGTGCCGGCGATTTTATCCTTCGCGGTTTGTCGCCTCGAAATCCGTCAGCTCGCGGCCGCTGAGCGCGGCGCGGATTCCCCGATCCATCCGACGCTCGGCGAACGGCCGGGATTGTTCTTCAAGTTCTTCAACGCGAGCGCTGATCGCGTCACGATCCTCGCCAGCGATCGCTCTCTCTACCTCCGCGATCCGTGCTTCGATGCCGCGTCGCTCATCGTCTGTCAACAGATCTCCATCCACGGCCATGGCAGAAGTCAACGCCGCGAGGACGCGGCGCGCTTCGACACGCGCCTCCGTCAACACCCTCAGCCGCATATCCTCGGCACCATGTTGCAGCGCGTCGTACAGCATGCGCGCCATCTCGTCCTCGCTCAAACCATAGGACGGCTTCACCGCGACCTTCTGTTCGCTGCCCGTCGTCTGTTCGCGCGCGGAGACGGTGAGCAGACCGTCGGCGTCAACGACGAATGTCACTTGAATTCGTGCGGCGCCAGCCGTCATCGGTGGGATGTCGCGCAGCTCGAAGCGTGCCAGCGATCGGCACTGCGACACCAGTTCGCGTTCTCCCTGCACCACATGAATCGCCATTGCCCGCTGGCCGTCCTGGTAGGTTGTGAACTCCTGTGCCTTGGCCACCGGCGTGGGCGTATTTCGCGGGATGATCTTCTCGACGATCCCCCCCATCGTCTCAATGCCAAGCGAAAGCGGAGTCACGTCGAGCAACAGGGTTTCGGAGCCGCGTGTGAGCGCCTCAGCCTGCAGTGCCGCGCCAACGGCCACGACCTCGTCCGGATCGATATGCGCCAGCGCGTCGCGCCCGAACAGTTCCCCAACGCGTTGACGCACCAACGGAACCCTGGTCGACCCGCCGACCAAAACGACGCCTTTGACGTCGGCAGGACCAACGCCGGCATCATCCAGAACCTGCGCACAGATTTTGGTGGTCTGGTCGACGAGGGGCTCAAGAAGCCCTTCCAGTTCAGCGCGCTCCAACCGGTGCAGACTATGCCGCCCCTCGATACTCAGCGACCATTCGCCCCAACGCTGGGTACTCAAGCATTCCTTGGCAATGCGCCCCGCCATAAGCGCCAGCTTGGCGTCCGCAATCGACAGCGTCTCGTTGCCAAAGCGCGCAGCGCGCTCCGCCAGAAAGCGATCGGCGACTGCATGATCAAAGTCATCGCCACCGAGCGCCGAGTCGCCGCCCGTCGCCAGCACCTGAAAGACGCCCTTCTGCATGTTCAGCAGGGAAACGTCGAACGTTCCGCCCCCCAGATCGTAAACGGCGTAAATGCCTTCCGCGCCTTCATCCAGGCCATATGCGAGAGCCGCAGCCGTCGGCTCATTGACGAGACGCAATACCTCCAGTCCAGCCAATCGGGCGGCATCCCGCGTGGCCGTCCGGGCGCCGTCGTCAAAGTACGCAGGAACCGTAACGACGGCCCGATCGACCCGTCGGCCAAGCTGATCCTCCGCGCGTTGCTTCAGTGCCCGCAGGATATCCGCAGAAATCTCGACGGGGCTCAGGGCATGACCGGCGACAACAACCCGCACCATCCGGCTTTCGCCGGCGGCCTTACCGTCCTCGACATCGGCGATCTCATACGGCAGCGTACCCGCGAGCGATTTCAAATCGGCAGCACCGCGGCCCATCAGACGCTTGATCGAGCTGACGACCGCTTCCGGGCGGTCGAGCATGAGCCGTCGCGCCAACTCCCCGACGATGGCCGTCCGATCCGCAGCGTAAGCAACCACCGAGGGAACGAGGGCCAAGCCATCCTCATCGCGCAGCACGCGCGCGCCACCTCTTTCGCCGACCGCTATGACCGAATTGGTGGTGCCGAGATCGATGCCTACCGCTACGGCGGTCGCGTCTTCGCCCGGCTCCGGAGTCGCACCGGGTTCGTGGATCTGAAGAAGCTGCGACATGGCTCAGCGCAAAGAAAGCTGCAGGCGGCGGGCCCGACAATCGTCTGCCAGCTTGCGCAGATACTTCAGCCGCGTCGCCAACCGCGCCGCGGCCTCGAAGTCATCGGCCGCGAACGCTCCCGAAAGATCGGCGGTGCAGCGGTCGATATCATTCGTGGCGCGCTGGGCCAGAGCTGCGACATCCGCCGGCGTGCCAGCTTCTGCCAGCGCTTCACGCAACTCCATCGCCTCCGTCAACAGTTCCATGTCGTTGACGAGGTGACAGCCTTCCGGTGTCGCGCCGTTAAAGCCGAGATGCAGAAGATAGTCTGCCCGACGCAGGGGGTCCTTCAACGTTTCGTAAGCCTCGTTGATCGAGGTTGCCTGGCTTTGCGACAGCGCCCGCTCGCGCGCCGTGCGCGTCGCGAAGCGATCCGGATGCAATTGCCGCTGCCGCTCGAAGTAGCTTCGATCAAGCGACTTGGGATCAATGTCGAAGCCGAAGTCAACTCCCAGCCTCGCGAAGCAATCAGCTTGACCGGGTGGCTGCACCGCGCTGCAGGTCTCGCAAAACAGCGCCAAGCTGGCCACCGGACCGTGGCATGACCAGCAGGCGCCAACGCCGTCGTCCCCGTGGGTTGCCGTGCGCGCCGACAGTACCTTTTCTCTGCTTTCAGAGCCGTCCATAACGTCGTCCCGCGTCCGACCGATCGCCCGGCCGCCGCTCTTTCACTTACACATGGAAGGACTCGCCGCAGCCGCAGCGGCCCTTCTCGTTCGGATTGCGGAAAACAAAGCCGCTTTCCAGCTTGTCTTCGACCCAGTCCATCTCCGTCCCGAGGATAAACATCGTCGCTTTGGGATCGATGAGAATGGTCACGCCTTGAGTTTCTACAACCTCGTCGAAGGGGGTGCGCTCGTCGGCGAACTCTAGCGTATAGGCCATGCCGGAACAGCCGCGCGCGCGGATGCCGACGCGCACGCCGGCGGAAGGCTTATCCCGGCCCGCCAGCAGCGCCTTGACGCGCTCAGCGGCGGCCGGAGTGACGTTTAGTGGCTGCGGACGGGGTGACGACATGATCGACAACGTGCCTCCGTTTCTTCTGGCCTAAGCCACCTGCTCGGTCTTTGGTGCGTCGGTCGGCTCGGCTGCATTTTCCGCCGTCTTCCGCCGATAGTCGGTAATCGCCGCCTTGATCGCGTCCTCGGCGAGGACCGAACAGTGAATTTTGACCGGAGGCAGCGCCAGGTGTTCGGCGATCTCCGTGTTCCGTATGGTCTGGGCTTCGTCCAGCGATTTGCCCTTCACCCACTCGGTCACCAACGACGAAGATGCAATCGCCGAACCACAACCGAATGTCTTGAACTTGGCGTCCTCGATAATTCCCTCGGGGCTCACCTTGATCTGCAGTTTCATCACGTCGCCGCACGCGGGCGCGCCGACCAGACCGGTGCCGACCCCAGCATCGCCTTTGTCAAAAGCGCCGACGTTGCGCGGGTTTTCGTAGTGGTCGACGACTTTATTGCTGTAAGCCATCTTTCTCTCTCCTTTGTCAGCCGCATCTGAAGCGACGAGTGTGCACCGCCTCGGTGCCGAAGATCAGTGCTCTGCCCACTTGATCGACTTCAGATCAATCCCTTCCTGTGCCATTTCCCACAATGGACTCATTGCCCGCAACCGGCGGACTTCCCCGACGATACGCTCGACGGCGTGGTCGACCTCTGCCTCCGTCGTAAAGCGGCCAAAGCCGATGCGGAGGCTGGTGTGCGCCAATTCCTCTTCGACACCCAGGGCGCGCAGGACGTAGGATGGCTCAAGCGACGCCGACGTACAGGCCGAGCCGGAAGAAACCGCCAAGTCCTTGATCCCCATCATCAACCCTTCCCCCTCGACGTAAGCGAAGCTCAGGTTCAGGTTGCCTGGGATGCGGTGTTCAAGATCGCCGTTGACATACACTTCCGGCAACTCACCCGTGATTTTGTCAAGGAAACGGGTTTGCAATGCACGCAGGCGTTCCGCCTCGGCCCCCATTTCTGCCGCCGCGATCCGGCAGGCCTCGCCCAGACCAACACACAGGGGGGTAGGAAGCGTTCCCGAGCGCATGCCGCGCTCCTGGCCTCCACCACTGATCAGGGCTTCCAGGCGAACACGCGGGCGGCGACGGACGTACAGCGCGCCGATCCCCTTCGGTCCATAGATCTTGTGGCCGGAGATGCTCATTAAGTCGACGTGCATCGCCTGCACGTCGAGCGGAATCTTGCCGACCGCCTGGGCCGCATCGGTGTGGAAATAGACCTTCCGTTCCCGGCAGATTCCGCCGATTTCAGCCAGCGGTTGAATTACCCCGATCTCATTGTTCACGGCCATGATCGAAACCAGCGCCGTCTCGTCGGAGATTGAGTCACGCAACTGATCGAGGTCGATCAGCCCGTTCTTCTGCACCGGCAGGTATGTTACCCGAAACCCCTCAAGTTCCAGGTGGCGGCAGCTGTCGAGAACGCATTTGTGCTCCGTCACGCAGGTGACGATGTGTCGCTTCTGATCCTTATGGAAGCGCGCCACGCCCTTGATGGCGAGGTTGTTCGACTCGGTGGCGCCGGAGGTGAAAATAATCTCCTTCTCGTTCGCTCCGATGATCTGGGCGACCTGAGCACGCCCCTTTTCGACAGCCTCTTCCGCGTCCCAGCCAAACCGATGATTGCGTGAGTGCGGGTTGCCGAAGACTTCGGTGAAGTATGGCAGCATCGCCTCGACCACGCGCGGATCGGTCGGCGTCGTCGCCTGATAGTCGAGGTAAATCGGCATGCTCCGGTTGGCACCGTGTGCCTGTTTCGTCGTGAAGCCGGCGAAATCGTTCATTCTGTCACCTTCCCGACACAACCCCAGGTACCGCCGCACGCTCCCCAAGGGTCGCTACCCGAGAGTAAATGTCTGTCCACGCTTGAATAAATCGCTCCACATCCGCCTCGCTGCTGGTCCATCCCAGGCTCACTCTGATGGCGGATCTTGCAAGATCGCCGCCAACACCCATGGCCGTCAGCACATCGCTGCGAATAACCTTTCCGGAAGAGCATGCTGCCCCTGCGCTCACGGCGATACCGGCAAGATCAAAGGCGATGACCTGGGTTTCAGCGGCCATTCCAGGCATGGCGATGCAGCTCGTGTTGGGCAGCCGCGGCGCCGTATCCCCAAACACCCTCAGCGAGGGGCATGCCTCCCTCAGCCGCCGCTCCAGCCGGTCGCGCAGCAGGGCCAGCCTGGCCGCATCCGGCAAGCGGAAAACCGCCTCGGCCGCCGCACCAAATCCGGCGATCCCGAGAACATTTTCCGTCCCTGCGCGGCGTCCCCGTTCCTGGCCGCCTCCGCGCTGACCCGGCCGCAGCGGAAGTCCGGGACGAACGATCAGAGCGCCACACCCGGCCGGACCGCCGATTTTGTGCGCCGAAAGCGACAGGAGATCCACTCCCAGGGCTCGAACGTCGATGCCGAGCCTTCCAGGCGCTTGCACTGCGTCACAATGAAACACGGCCCCATTTCGCTGGCAGATTGCGGCGATCTCTGCAACCGGCTGAATAACGCCAGTCTCGTTGTTGGCCAGCATCACGGAAACGGCCGCCGGCTCCTCGGAGCCTGCCAGCATCTCTTCCAGCACCGCGACGACAACCACGCCATCGGCGTCCACCGGAATGCTTTCGGCGCCGTCCATGACCAGCGCCACCGAGGAATGCTCAACAGCGGAGACAAGCACACGGCGCCGGCGGCATCCGGCAAGCGCCAGCGTATTAGCCTCGCTGCCTCCGCTGGTGAACACGACCTGCGTGGGCTCGCCCCCCACGAGCACAGCCACCCTTTCCCGCGCATCCTCCACGATACGACGCGCCGCGCGCCCCTCGGAATGAACCGAGGAGGGGTTGCCTACAACCGACAGTGCGGCAGTGACCGCCATCCGCGCTTCCGGACGGAGCGGCGTTGTCGCGTTGTGATCCAGATAGACCCGGTCGTTCCTCATGTCGATCGACCCCGCGCTCCAACCCCCTCAACCTGCCGCGGCGGCCACGGACGAACGATCATTCCGCCCCATGCCGAACATCAGCCGGGCGCTGCCAAGGATCCGGCGTTCGCAGACGTCCGCCAGGGTGACAGAACTCAAGTAAAGGTAAATCTGGTTGCCAAGCTCCTCCCAAAGGTCGTGCGTCAAGCACCGACCCTTGTGCGAGTGGCATCCGGTCGGCGAGCCGGGCGTGCAGCGGGTGGCCTTGATCGGCTCGTCGACAGCGAGAATGATGTCGGCGATGCGCATTTCGCCAGCCTCCCTCGCCAGCATATAGCCGCCACCGGGTCCGCGCACGCTGCTCACCAACCCGCTGCGTCGCAACCGGCCGAACAGCTGCTCCAGATACGAAAGAGAGATCTCCTGCCGGTCCGCAACCTCTGCCAATGCCACGGGACGACCATTGCTGTGGTGCGCTAGGTCTGCCATGGCCATGACCGCATACCGTCCTTTGGTACTAAGCTTCACCCTCGTGTCCTCCGCTTCGTCCCTTCGTGCCTAAGGCAAGTGAACGCACTGGACTTGTCGGTTTCAAATCAGTTCGACGCCGGAGATTCGCCACTCATCGCCTCGGACGGCCCCGGAGCAGCATGCGCCACTCTCTTCAGGACCGCCGCCTCCTCGCCGTCCACCGGTATCTCGCCTCGACTCAGCACCCGGACCTGCGATTGGAGCCGCTCGACCTCCGATGCCATGGTGAGAACCTGCCCGCGCAGCGCCTCAATCGAGGCCAGCACCGGATCCGGGCAGCCCCCTGCCGGGGTGCCATAAGCGGAGAATGTTCGCGAACGCTCTCCGTTGCGCGAGGCCACGAGGTGCGCCGGAATGCCCACAGCGGTGGCGCCCGGCGCCACGTCGCGGGTAACAACCGAGTTGGCTCCCACCCGGGCTTGTTCGCCGATCACGATCGGCCCCAGGATCTGAGCGCCCGAACCAACGATGACACCGGTCTGCAGCGTGGGGTGCCGTTTGACGTCGACCTGCGCGCGCGCATCCACCGATGGAGCGATACCGCCAAGCGTGACCCCCTGATAGAGGGTCACATCATCGCCGATCTCCGCGGTTTCGCCGATCACCACCCCGGTGCCGTGATCGATCACAAACCGGCGCCCGATGCGCGCCCCAGGATGGATTTCGATCGCCGTGATCGACCGACCCAGCTGTGATACAATTCTTGCGAGAAGGAACAGCCGCCGGTGCCACAAGAAGCTACTCAATCTCCATATCAACAGTGCATGCAGGCCCGGGTAACACAACAGGATCTCCAGCCGCGATCGCGCGGCCGGGTCGCGGGCCATGAATGCGTCAATATCTTCCTGAAGCCTCTTGAATATCATCGCTCGTTCGATATTTTGAAGTTCTTCCGCCCCGGCCGGCGGACGGCGCGTCCGGGGGTACGCTCTCCCGACCGTCAGAGCGTATATAAGATGCCCGAGTAATCTGATCAAGAATTTCTGGACGGGCCTACAGGCGCGTTCGCCGCCCTGCCCGCGGGCATGATCGGACTACCAGGGGGAACAGGACGACGCCACGTGTGGACAGGATGCCGGAAGTAATTTTCAACGGAACAGAAGGTCGGCTCGAGGGCCGCTACCATCATTCAAAGCGTCAGGCTGCGCCGATCGCCCTGATGCTGCACCCCCATCCGCTCCACGGCGGAACGATGAACAACCGCGTCGTTTTCGCACTGTTCCAGGCCTTCCAGAAACGCGGCTTTTCCGTTCTTCGCTTCAATTTCCGGGGGGTCGGCCGATCGCAGGGGAGGTTCGATAGTGGCCCAGGCGAGTTGGGCGACTCGGCTGCGGCGCTTGACTGGATGCAGACCATCAACCCTAACGCCTCGGCGTGCTGGATTGGCGGTTATTCTTTCGGGGCGTGGATCGGCATGCAGTTGCTGATGCGGCGTCCCGAGATCGCCGGCTTCGTTGCCGTGGCACCACCCGCGGGCACGCTGGACTTCTCATTTCTCGCGCCGTGCCCCGCCTCGGGGTTGATGCTCCAGGGCAGTCGCGATGATGTCGTGCCGCCTGAAGCGGTGGAAAAGCTCGCGAAAAAATTGGCGCATCAGCGCAATGTTATCGTCGAATATAAGGCCATTGCCGGCGCCGACCACTTTTTCGCCGACCATATGCCGGAGTTGACCAAGGCAATCGACGATTACCTCAATCGGTCCCTGCCGACGGCTGCCTGAGCCTGCATTTTCGGCGGTGCGTCGGACGGACCCGGCTCTTCAAGACGGAGCCTACCGCGATGCCGTGATCGGTGATGCGTTGCGCGGGTTACAGGCCTCCATCGGTTGGAAATAGCTTATCGAGGCGCTCCATCTCGGAGGCGGCGATTTGCATGGGATTACCGGCGAGGATTCCGGCGACGTTGCGGAACGGCGCGCCGATGTGCATGCCCCGGCTGTCGATCACGAGCTCGCGGATCTCCTTCTCGTGCGTCGAGCCGCGCATCTTCAGCACAGTTAGCCCGCGGCGCATTTCACCAAACAGCTCCACATACCGAAGCAGCAAGATCGTGTCGGTAATCGACGAGATATGAGCTTCCGTTACGGACGTTCCGCCGGTGAGTGTCGGCGTGGTCGAGGTGAAGAATCCGGTAATCTCCTTGTGCTTGATAAAGGACGTAAGCGCGAGAACGAATTCTCTGAACCCGCGAGACGTCGAAATCCGCTCAAGCGCCGAAATGGAATCGACGGCGATTCGATTCGGACCGAACTCTTCGATCTCACTCTTGATACGCACGAGATGGTCTTCGAGCCCCGCGGATTCCGGATACTCGCAAACCACCTTCAGCTTGCCCTCGCGCTCCAGCGAATCGAAGTCGGTGCCCCAGCCGATGGCGTTGCGCCCGAGCTGCTCGCGGCTCTCTTCATAGGCGAACAGGAGGCAGCGTTCGTCCTTGCCAGCGCCGCCGTCCACGAAGTGGGTACTCAGCAGCGTCTTGCCGGTGCCGGTCGCTCCGGAGACAAGAATGATGGAATCGCGAAAGAGGCCGCCGCCACACATACGATCGAGATCGGCGTTGCCGGAAGTGACGCGAATGTCGGCGGAGCGCTGCTTCAGCTCAATGGCGGAGAGCGGAATGACAACAATTCCGTCGGACGGAATCACGGTAAATGGATACTCACCCTTGTGATGCGTTGTCCCGCGGAACTTCAAAATTTCAATAGTCCGGCGGCGCTTTTCATCCTCCAGCGAGTTACGCAGGATAATCACGTTATCAGCAACAAATTCTTCTATACCATTGACCGCGAGGGCGCCGTATTCCTCGCGCCGCTCTGCAGTCATCACCGTGGTCACGCCCATCTCCCGCAAAGCCGACGCAATACGGAATAGTTCGTGACGAACACGGCTGTTGGATGCGAACGTGCTGAATACGGAACCGATCGAGTCGAGCACCACGCGTTTCGCATGTGCATTACGCACAGCATGTTCGACACGCGCGAGCAAGGCGCCGAAGTCGAAATCACCCACGATGTTCAACTCGTGGCTTGGCTCCGGAGACGCATCGACAAACATCCAGATGCCCTCGCTCTCCCATTTGCCTATGTCCCAACCGAAGTTGACGACATTACGCCTGATATCTTGCGGCTGTTCTTCAAAGGTAATAAAAACGCCGGCCTCATTATGCTGACGGATGCCTTCTGCCAAGAACTGCGTAGCAAAGATCGTCTTGCCCGATCCTGCTGTCCCGGCGACGAGCGCCGTCCGTCCCTTGGGCAGCCCTCCATCGGCGATGAAATCAAAGCCCGGGATGCCCGTCGCGATCTTGATGACCGAGGCGACTGTGTTGACGTTCTTCATTTAATTTTTTCCCTGATCGAGAGTGTCGCGAACGGCGAGATCTAGCCCAACGAGGACCCTCTCCCGATTGGATAAATCGCCGACGACCCGGCGAAGCGGCGGCGGCAGCTCCCTCACCAGCGTTGGGGTTGCCAGAATCTTCTCGTTCTCGGCGAGTTGCGGCCGCTCAAGGACGTCGATTACGGAAAGTTCGTATGCGCTGGCCAAGTCTTTTTCGCATATTTCTCTGAGGCTGGAGATAGCTTGTTCCGTACGCTGCGTACGGCCAGCAATATAAAGCTTCAAGACAAACTGTTTCATTGCACTTTCTTCCCTGAGACGGCCGGATTGGTGGCCGCCGCATCGTCAACCATGAAGCGTGTCCGCGGCACGGTCCCGCGCCCCCAGGACAACCTTCGGTAATGGGAAACGAGATGGCCCATGAGTTGTATCAGCAAAAGTCGCCCCTCCCCGATGTAGGCCCTGCTCTTCCGCGCTAATTCTGCCTCCAGACGATCGATCATTGCCGCCTTGTGGAGGTCGACGGCGTCGCGCGGACCGGCCCCATAGAGACCAAGGCGGTTGGCGATTTCGTCCAGCTCTGCGTCGAGTTGGTCATAGTCCCTTCCCGACGTTCCGAGCAATGCCCGGTCCAATAGTCCTCCATAGCGCACGACCAATTGCTGAAACTCATCCGGCTCGCTTTGCTGAAACGGCATAAGACCGAAGCTGCGCCGCGTAACGGTCAGCGCGTGCTGAGAGTTCATCGCATTGAGCGCGCCAATTTCCCGGTCCCGGGTCCTCTGGTGGTGAGCCACATCCCGTTGGACCAGAAAGCGACTACGCTCGATGGCGTAGCGGGCCGTCCGGGAAAACCCCGCCCCCTCAATTTCCGGTTCGCTTACGCAATCCTGCGCCCCCGCCTGCAGTGCGAGAATTGCTAGTGCTTCTTTGCTCGCCGGGATGATCGCGATGATAGGCACATCCGGCGCCTGACTCCATAACATGACGATTTTGTCCGGCCAATCGGCCCCAGCCGCCTGCACATCCACAAACAGCAAATCAAGCGCATCCGACCCCAACGCAGCCGCAAAATCGTCGAAGGTGGCGGACTTTACTATGGCCGCCCCTTCGCCCGCCGACAACGCACGCTGGAGCCTGCCCACATTCGAATGGCCCCCAATGACCAGTGCATTATAGGGCTTATTGCGCATCTGCCATTACAGCCTGCCATGTTTGGGACACGAGATGTACTGTAATGGAGCAATGCGGTCACCTCCAGCGCCAGGCCGCGCTTGCTATACTCATTTTTCGCATGCGATAGGATTGCATCCGGATACGTTCGAGGCGATCGAGCCTTTGCTCGGTGGCGGCAATCGCATAAAACAGCGCCAGAGCGCTCTATTCGCGAAACGTCTAAGCTAGGCCTCGTTATCGATGCACCGCAAACGCCTGCTGATTGTTGACGACGAGCCTCGCTTTGCCGCTTTTGTAGAGCGGGTAGCGGAGCGGCTCGGCTACAACGTCGAGGTGACCAACCACGGCCGCGACTTCAAATCGGCATATCAGCGGGAGCAGCCGGATACCGTCGTGATTGACATGGTCATGCCGGATATCGACGGTAACGAGCTTGTCCTCTGGCTCGTCGAGCAGCGCTGCGCGGCCGAGATCATTATTATCACGGGCTATCATCCCGACTACGCCGTGAACGCACGATTACTTGCCGAATACAAGGGTTTGCGCTCAGTTGCGACACTAAGCAAACCAGTGAGCATCAGCCGGTTGCGTGAGGCGCTGGCTAACCCCGGTGGGGAGCCGTCGTCCTCGCCGGAGAATGAGAGTGGCTGAGCAGCCCGGCTTCTTCATCGTCGCTGCGATAATCCTCGCCATCACCGCTGCCTCGTGTAGCCCGCTGATCGCGACGGTCGAAGAGGCTGCTGTTATCGCCCTTATTGTGATCGTGGCCGTTACGGTGTTGTTCGTTACGGTCAACACCCGGACAAGACGCAAGCTACGGGAAGCCGAGCATCGATTTCGCGACCTCTTCGAGAACGTGCGCAGTGGGGCCGCGATCGCGCGAGCAGTGGGGGATGGCGAGGACTTCGTTCTGACCGACTTCAACCGCAGCGCGGAGCGCATCGAGGGAACGCCCCGCCAGGATATCGTGGGGCGAAAAATCTCCGAAGTCCTCCCTGGACCGTATCACGTCCGGATGCTGGAGGTTTTCCGGCGTGTCTGGCGCACCGGGCAGCCAGAACACGTCCCGCCATCGCAGCCCGAGGCCGGTCATCTCTCCGCCTGGCGCGAAAGCTACGTTTACCGGCTTCCGTCCGGCGAAGTTGTCTCGCTGTTCGATGATGTCACGGACCGTAAGCTGGCAGACGAGGCGCTCAAGGAGAGCGAAGCACGCTGGCGCCTGATCATAGAGGCGCATGCGCAGGCAATCGTCATTGTCGATCAGAGGCATGAAATCCGCTTCGTCAATAAGGCGGCGGAGGCGCTTTTCGCACATTCCGCCCAGGACCTGATTGGCGCTCCGTTCGGATTCCCGCTCGTTCAGGGTGACGTGGCCGAAATCGAAATCATCCGATCGGGCCGCGGCTTGGCTTACGGCGAAATGCGGGCAATCCCAATCCGCTGGAGCGGACAGGACAACTTTCTTCTGTTCATCCAGGATGTCTCAGCACACAAACGGGCTGAAGGGGACCTCCGCAAGCTGTTTCAAGCGATCGAGCAAAGCCCCGCTTCCGTGATGATCACCGACATTGAAGGCCGCATCGAATACGTCAATCCAAAGTTTACCGAGACCACTGGTTATACTTATCCAGAAGTTGTCGGCAAGCGCCCGGGGTTTTTAAAGTCGGGTCAGACGTCGTCCCAGGAATACCTGGAACTTTGGAAAGTCATCAGCGGAGGTCAGGTCTGGCGCGGGGAGTTCAGCAATCGGCGGAAAAACGGAGAGCTTTTCTGGGAGCTCGCTTCCATTGCTCCGGTCCGCGATGGACGCGGCAAGATCACGCACTACGTCGCCGTCAAGGAAGATATTTCCGATCGCAAGGCGACCGAAGAGCGCTTGCGACATGCGCAGCGCATGGAAACGATCGGCCAGCTTACCGGAGGAATCGCCCACGATTTCAACAATTTATTGGCGATCATCATCGGCAACCTGCAGCTCCTGGAGGAGCGTAGCGGCCAGGATCCCGAAGGCCGCGAACTGATCGCCGATGCGATCTGGTCGGCCGAACGGGGGGCGCAACTGACCCACCGATTGCTCGCGTTTGCGCGCCGGCAGCGGCTCAATCCAAGAGCGTTCGACCTGAACCACATCGTCAAGGAGATGACCGGTCTGTTGAGACGAACCCTCGGTGAGCGCATAGAAATTCGGGAGGATTTGGCGCCCGGCGTAGGACAGACAATGATCGACCGCGGACAGCTGGAAAGCGCTCTGCTCAATCTCGTCGTCAATGCCCGCGACGCCATGCCCGCTGGTGGTGTCCTGACGATTGCCACCCATACCGTCGCATTGCCGCTGGACTTGCCGGCAAAGGGCGAAGAAGTGACGCCCGGTGAATACGTGGTGCTCACCGTGACGGACACCGGCGTCGGCATGCCCCCGGACGTTCTCGATCACGTTTTCGAGCCGTTCTTTACCACCAAGAAGTTCGGCGAGGGGTCCGGGCTTGGACTGAGCATGGTTTATGGCTTCGTCCGCCAGTCAGGGGGAACGATTACGATAGAGTCACAGCCCGGCCACGGTACGGTCGTCCGCATATACCTGCCGCGCGCACTCACCACTCCCGACGAAGAAGACGCTCGCATCGGCGAGAATGACGAGGACAGGGCGACACGAGGGGAGGTGATTCTGGTGGTCGAGGACGACCCGCGCGTGCGCAAGACCGCGACCAGCATATTGCGCCGGGACGGGTATACGGTCATCGAAGCCGGCAATGCCGGCGAGGCGTTGCAGGCCGTCGATCGTCTTCCCCGTATCGACCTCCTGTTCACGGATATTGTCCTCGCCAATAGCATCAATGGTTCGGAACTGGCCCATCAGGTTCTATGCCGGCGTCCCAATACGCGCGTCCTGCTGACGTCCGGCCATGCCGAGCAGATACCTGCGGTAGAGAGCATGATTGCTGCCGGCGTCGACCTCTTGCCAAAGCCTTACCACCGCGACGAACTCACCAGCCGTGTCCGCGCGTTGCTGAATCGCAGGAACTGGTAAAGGTTAAGGATCTTTTTCAGCGTCCCGCCTCATGCCCGCCGCCGCGAGGGCCGGCCAAGCTTGCCCGATCTTTGCCCAGACGCTAGCCTCAGTCTCTCCCAAGCGAATATGGTACCTCCGATGCGTCCCTCCGGCAGAGCTCCTGATCACCTCCGCGCCGTCACACTGGAACCCGACGTTAGCAAGTATGCAGAGGGATCGTGCCTAGCACGCTTTGGCGATACGCACGTCCTGTGCACGGCATCCGTGGCACAGCGAGTGCCTGCCTGGCTGCGTGACAGTGGTCGCGGCTGGGTCACCGCCGAGTACGGAATGCTCCCACGGGCGACTGCCGAGCGCACCGACCGGGAAGCGGCACGGGGACGGCAGACCGGCCGGACGCAGGAAATCCAGAGGTTGATCGGCCGCTCGCTGCGGGCCGTAACGGACCTGCAGGCGCTCGCCGAAATGCAGGTGAGGATCGACTGTGATGTCCTTCAAGCCGATGGCGGCACCCGGACCGCGTCGATTACGGGCGGCTACGTCGCGTTGTACCTCGCCTGCCGCCGTCTGGTCGATCTCGGGTTGCTGAAGAGCGTGCCGCTGACCGACCAGGTCGCGGCGATCTCGTGCGGCATCTGCGATGGTGTCAGCGTTCTCGATCTCGACTACCAGGAGGACTCCGGCGCCGAAGCCGATGCCAACTTCGTGTTAACTGGCTCGGGAACCATCGTCGAGGTCCAGGGGACTGCCGAGCAGAGGCCATTCACCGAGGCACAACTGCTGGAGCTGGTGGCGCTGGCGCGAGGTGGCGTGCGGCGGCTTGTCGACCTGCAGCGCCAAGCGCTCGGCCTTCCCGCCTGAACGCCGAGTGATGGCCCGACGCTTCTCCGGGGATCGCCTCGTCCTCGCCAGCCACAATGCCGGCAAAGTCCGAGAGATCGCGGACCTGCTGGGCCCGTTCGGCGTAACGATCGTTTCCGCGGCCGAGCTTGGCCTGCCGGAGCCGGAAGAGACCGGACAGACCTTCATCGCGAATGCTGAGCTCAAGGCGCGTGCCGCATCCTTGCCGACCCAATTACCAGCGCTCGCAGATGACTCGGGCTTGGTGGTCCCGGCACTTGATGGGGCGCCAGGCGTGCTTTCCGCACGCTGGGCCGGGCCGAACAAGGATTTCAGGTCGGCGATGGAGCGGGTGAGAACCAGGCTGGCCGCGATCGGAGACGCCGATTTGCGGGCCTATTTCGCCTGTGCACTCTCCATGGCTTGGCCGGACGGACACACCGAGACATTCGAGGGCTTTGTCCATGGTCGGCTCGTCTTCCCGCCTCGCGGCAGTCAAGGTTTCGGCTACGACCCTATTTTTATTGCCGACGGTCGACATCTGACCTTCGGCGAAATGGACCCCGCCGAAAAGCACAGAATCAGTCATCGTGCCGATGCTTTCCGCCAGTTTGTCGCAGCCTGCTTCGGTTGAGGCCCCGGCAGCGCTGCCCGCGGCGAACGCGCCCGCCATCTACGTGCACTGGCCATTCTGCCGCTCCAAATGCCCCTATTGCGATTTCAACAGCCATGTTCGCGACAGCATCGACGAAGAGCGATGGCGTCGGGCGTATCTGACGCAACTCCTCCGCTTCGCCGAGGAATTCCCCAAGCAGCCCATCGGCAGCGTCTTCTTCGGTGGTGGCACGCCGTCCACGATGCAGCCATCCACTGCGGCGTCGATCCTCGATATGATCGCCCGGCTCTGGCCGATCGCCCCCGGCATCGAGGTCACGCTTGAGGCCAATCCGTCCACCGCGGAAGCGGAGCGCTTTTCCGCGTTCAGGACCGCCGGCATCGGGCGTCTGTCGATCGGGGTCCAGGCACTCGACGACGAGGCGCTTCGACTGCTTGGCCGTGGCCATACGGTGGCCGAGGCGCTCGCGGCAGTCGAGCTAGCCGCGGCGATCTTCCCGCGTTTTTCCTTCGACCTGATCTGGGGCAGGCCGGGCCAACACCCCGCCGCCTGGCGGACCGAGTTGGCTCGCGCGTCATCCCTGGTCGATGATCACATCTCGGTCTACCAGCTGACGATCGAGCCCGGCACCGCCTTCCATCGGCGGGGCGTCGCTGCCGTGGACGAGGATGCCGGAGTGGAGATGCACCTGCTGACGCGGGACGTGCTCCAAGCGCGCGGTTTCCCCGCCTATGAAATATCAAATCATGCCCGGCCGGGATGCGAGTGCCGTCACAACGTCTCCGTCTGGCAGGGCTCCGACTATCTGGGCATTGGTCCGGGCGCCCACGGGCGGATCGGCGAGGATCATCGCCGCAGCCTTGCCACCTCCGGTATCCGGTCTCCCGAGCGGTGGCTGACCGCCATCGAGGCCGGCAGTGACGGACTGGCCGAACGGATCCGTCTCGAGCCGGACGAGCGCCGGACGGAATTGCTCCTGACCGGCCTCCGGCTGACACGTGGCGTTGACCGGGCGCGGTTCCTGTCGCAGACCGGTCAGCAGCCGGAAGAGTCGGTGGACGGACAAGCCCTCGCGTGGTTGACCGACGCCGGCTTCATCGAGCAGGACGCGGCCGGGTTGCGCGCCACCCCGGCCGGTCTGCTGCGGCTTAACGCCGTCCTCGCCGCCCTACTCGCCTAGCCAACGGCCGGCCTGAGCGCCCGGCGATGCAGCCGCTTCAGACCGGCCCGCAGCTAGCCGTCGAAGCCGCGGAAACGGTCCTTATGACCGTGCCCTCGGTCGCGCCGATCGACCTGGTAGCGCGGCTGGCAATCGTGCCGTCGGTTGTCGCAGCCGTGGGACCATCGCCGCGGTGTGGGGCCGGCATACCAGGGGCGAGGCGGATAGGGGCCGACGACCACCGGATAGGGATGAGGCACCACCCTCACACTCCGCTCATGCACCACGCAGCCGGACGCTCCGGATGCAAAGATCGTCCCGGCCACGGCGAACATCATCGCCAACCGAGAGATCCCGACCGTCTTCATCGTCTTTCCTCGTTGTCTGTTAATCATCCCCGGCTCAAGGTGGACGTCGGGGACAGATATCAGAATGGCACGCCACCATGGCGCGCCAATGTTCGCGTTATGGCATTATTGTGGCGTCAGAATGCTCTGATAGCGGGCAATGCCGGCACCCGCCTCCGCCGGCGCCGCGAGGGGGGGCGAAGCCCGCCGTGGGCGATCCAGATCACGCGAGCCTCGGCATTCTGGATCGCTTCCCGTGCGGTTCGCGATGACGGCTCAACTGCTCAGAAGATCTCATCGCACAGATCCCGCCAACCCGGGTTCATTCCCTCGATCAGCGCCAGCTTCTTGCGGCGCGAGCCCGCCTTGATCTGCTTTTCCCGGGCGATGGCGGCATTCATGTCTTGGAGCACTTCGAAGTATACGAGCGATTTGCAGCCGTAGTCGGATGCAAATCCGGGTGTTACGCCGTGCTTGTGTTGGTGAACCCGCGTAACGAGATCGGAGGTCACGCCGGTGTACAGCGTGCCGTTGCGTCTGCTGGCCATGATGTAGACCGCCGGACGCTTCATTGCACCGCCGCCGATGCTATTTCGTCGTCATCGCGAGGAAGGCGAAGACCACCGTGGAAACCCAGGGGTCATGACCCCGGCAGTGGTTCTGGATCGCTTCGCTACGCTCGCGATGACGACGCAGCTACCTACCGATGGCACCTGCCCCACGCCGTCATCGCGAGGGGGGCGAAGCCCAACGTGGCGATCCAGGTCACGGAGTTCCGGCATTCGCTAGCCTCGCCCCGCTACCACAACTAAAGTCACTCACTACTGTTTTGTCTTACTATACTGATTCTGGACTCTGTCGTATTCAGCAACAGCTGCAGTGTTGTCTGCGGCAGTCGGGCATTGGCAGTCTGCATTGTTCGCTGCCATAGCGATCCACATGCCTGGGCCGCCCATGATATTGCTGTTGCACATAGCAATCTTCCTATGAACGAGTGCATTCCACAAGGATAGTTGCATCTGTGTCATTGTCTCTACCGCCTATAGTAGCGTCCTTCATCTTGTTTCTTAACTAGTTGCAGCTTTCATCGACTGGCCCCGGCCGCGGCGCACCACCTGTACCGGACGGCGCTGCGAAAATGGTGCCGCGCTGCGGGGTGCCCGATGGGCCGGCAGCAGGCCAATGTCCCACAGCAGTTACGCCACCACCTTGAGCTTCTCCACCAGGCCTTCCAGGGTGTCGGCGCCGGTGGCGAAGCCGGGGATGTCGTCGCTCCAGGCGACCCACACCTTCGCCTCGGCATCCCATCCGGCGCGCGTCAGGTAAATCCGCTCGTTCATCTGCTCATCTGCCGCCGCTGTCCTTCCACCCCTACATGCTCCGCCGGTACTGCCCCCCTACCTCGAACAGGGCGCGGGTGATCTGGCCGAGGGAGAGCACCCGCACCGCGTCCACCAGCACCGCGAAGACGTTGCCACCCGAAGTCGCCGCTTGCTGCAGTCGGCGCACCATCGCCTCGGCCTCGCCGGCGTTACGGGCCTGGAAGGCGCGCAGCCGGTCGATCTGGCTCTGCTTTTCCGCCTCACTGGAGCGCACCAGCTCCGGCGTCGGCATTTCGCCACCGGCCGGGTTGACGAAGGTGTTGACGCCGATGATCGGGTAGCTGCCGTCGTGCTTCTTGATCTCGTAGTGCAGGCTCTCGTCCTGGATCTTGCCGCGCTGATAGCCGGTCTCCATTGCGCCGAGGACGCCGCCGCGCTCGGAAATGCGCTCGAACTCCTTCAGCACGGCCTCTTCCACCAGGTCGGTCAGTTCCTCGATGATGAACGAGCCCTGGTTGGGGTTCTCGTTCTTGGCGAGGCCCCACTCGCGGTTGATGATGAGCTGGATCGCCATGGCGCGGCGCACGCTCTCCTCGGTCGGGGTGGTGATCGCCTCGTCGTAGGCGTTGGTGTGCAGGCTGTTGGTGTTGTCGTAGGTGGCGATCAGCGCCTGCAGGGTGGTGCGGATGTCATTGAAGGCATACTCCTGCGCGTGCAGCGAGCGGCCCGACGTCTGCGTGTGGTACTTCAGCTTCTGCACCCGCTCGTTGGCGCCGTACTTGCAGCGCATCGCCACCGACCAGATGCGGCGTGCAACGCGCCCGAGCACGCTGTATTCCGGGTCCATGCCGGCGGAGAAGAAGAACGAGAGGTTCTGGCCGAAGTCGTCGATGTGCATGCCGCGGGCGAGATACGTTTCGACGTAGGTAAAGCCGTTGGCGAGCGTGAAGGCGAGCTGGCTGATCGGGTTGGCGCCCGCCTCGGCGATGTGATAGCCGGAGATTGACACCGAGTAGAAATTGCGCACGCGGTTGTGGACGAAGTACTCCTGGATGTCGGCCATCATCCGCAGCGCAAACTCGGTGGAGAAGATGCAGGTGTTCTGCCCCTGGTCTTCCTTGAGGATATCGGCCTGGACGGTGCCGCGGACATTCTCCAGCGTCCACTCGCGGATCTTGTCGGCCTCCTCCTCGGTCGGCGCTCGACCATTCTCGGCGGTGAACTTGCCGATCTGCTGGTCGATGGCGGCATTGAAGAACATCGCGAGGATCGACGGCGCCGGCCCGTTGATAGTCATCGACACCGATGTCGTCGGATTGCAGAGATCGAAGCCGTCGTAGAGGACCTTGATATCGTCCAGCGTCGCGATGGAGACGCCGGAGTTACCGATCTTGCCCCAGATGTCCGGCCGCTCGTCCGGATCGAAGCCGTAGAGGGTGACGGAGTCGAAGGCGGTGGATAGGCGCTTTGCCGACTGGTCCTTGGAGAGGAACTTGAACCTCTCGTTGGTGCGGAACGGATCGCCCTCGCCGGCAAACATCCGCGTCGGGTCCTCGCCCTCGCGCTTGAAGGCGAAGACGCCGGCGGTATAGGGGAAGCTGCCGGGGACGTTCTCGCGCAGCAGCCAGGCGAGGATTTCGCCGTCGTCCTGCCAGCGCGGCAATGCCACCTTGGGGATGCGTGAGCCGGACAGCGAGGTGTGGGTCAGCGCGGTGCGGATCTCTTTGTCGCGCATGCGCACGACATATTCCTCGCCGGAGTAGGCCTCCTTCACCGTCGGCCACATCTCCAGCAGCTTGCGGCAGCGCGGATCGAGCTGGTCCTGACGCTTCACCAGCGCGGCATCGAGCGCCGCCACGGCCTCTTCCATCGCCTTGTCGCCGAGCAGGCGGCGAGCCTCGCGAAGATGCGCACAGTCGCGCGCCGCCTGCACCTGGCGGGCGCATTCGGCGTGGTAGCCGCGGACGCTCTCCGCAATCTCGGCGAGGTAGCGGCGGCGCGCCGCCGGCACGATGCCTGCCCCCGGCTCGGAAGCCTTGCCGGTGGGACGCACCGCCGTCGTCTCCCAGGCGCCGAGGCCGCGCTCGTTGAGCTGGCGGACCATCTCGGCATGAACGGCAGTGACGCCCTCGTCGGCGAAGCGCGAGGCGATGGAGCCGAACACCGGCATCGCCTCGGTGGTCTGGGCGAACGCCAGCCGGTTGCGCTGGATCTGCTTGGCGACATCGCGCAGTGCGTCGCGCGCGCCCTGCCGGTCGAATTTGTTGATGACCACGACGTCGGCGAAGTCGAGCATGTCGATCTTCTCAAGCTGGCTCGCCGCGCCGAACTCCGGCGTCATCACGTAGAGGGAGAAATCGACGTGCGGGACGATGCCGGCATCGCCCTGGCCGATGCCCGGCGTCTCGACGATGACGAGCTGGAAGCCGGCCGCCTTGCAGGCGGTGACGATATCGGGCAACCCCGCCGGGATCTCGCGTCCGGACTCGCGGGTGGCGATGGAGCGCATGTAGATCTGCGCGCCGTCGATGGCGTTCATGCGGATGCGATCGCCCAGCAGCGCGCCGCCGCTCTTCCGCCGGGTGGGATCGACGGCAATCACCGCGATCGCTGGATCGCCGGAGTAGAGGCGGAAACGACGGACGACCTCGTCGGTCAGCGACGACTTGCCGGCACCGCCGGTCCCGGTAACGCCGATCACCGGGACAACGCCGCGGCGGTGCGCCAGCGCGTGCAATTGGTCGCGCCGGTGATCGTCGAGCGCGCCGTTCTCCAGAGCGCTGATGATCCGTGCCAGCACCCGCCGGTCGCCGTCGGCCAGGCTGTTCAGGTCGGCCGGCAGGTCGGCAGCGATGTCGAAGTCGGCTTGGCGGACCATGTCGTCGATCATGCCCTGGAGACCCATCCGCCGGCCGTCTTCGGGCGAATAGATGCGACAGACACCATAGGCCTGCAGCTCGGCTATCTCCTCCGGCACGATGACGCCGCCGCCGCCGCCGAACACCCGGATCTCGGCACCGCCGCGCTCGCGCAGCCGGTCGAGCAGGTACTTGAAGTATTCGACATGGCCGCCCTGGTAGGAGCTGACGGCGATGCCGTTGACGTCCTCCTGCAGCGCCGCCTCCAGCACCTCGTCCACCGAACGGTTGTGACCGAGGTGGATGACCTCGACGCCGGAAGCCTGCAGCATCCTCCGGATGATGTTGATCGAAGCGTCGTGGCCGTCGAACAGCGAGGCGGCAGTGACGAACCGGACCGGATGTTTGGGGCGGTATGGCGTGGTGGGGCTGGTCTTGCGAGTGGCTGCGAGATCGTCAGGCACGAGCGGTGCTCCCGGAGCATATTTTGGCATTTGCGGCGGCACGGCGGTCCGGCCGTGGTCGCTCATCCAGAGCGCACCAGCGCGGGTTGCCGTCGCCGTTTCCACTCCAGGTTATCACGTGTGCAGCCGCGGTAAAGGCTTAGACGAGTGACGGCAATCTGACACACGAGCCCCTGGCGATTCCCGATGGCTTACCGGTGTGCAAGTCTGGGGGCTGCGTAAGGGAGATTGTCGTTGATGTTGGGTCGGAGCGCGACCCGGCCTCGGCCGGTCGAGCACGAAGCTTACCTGGCGGTCAGCCACTACCCACGCACAGTTCTCCTAGGCGTCGTACCCGCCGTTGAGGACCAGGACGGTTCCTGCCAGATAGAGTGAGCCGCAGATCAACACGCGAGACCGCGGACCGCCGGCATCGGCAACGTGGCGCAGCGCCTCGGTGATGTCCTCCGCGGTTGTCGCATGAATGCCATTGCGCCCGGCTATTGCCGCTGCCTCGGCTGCGCTCAGGCTGCCTTCCTCGCCGGGAATGCTCACGGCGGCGAGGCGGCCGACATGCGGCGCGAGCGGCGCGATGAACCCCTCCGCATCCTTGCTGCGCAACATGCCAAAGACAACGTGCGAGGGCCGGTCGCGCCACTCATCCAGTTGGCGGGCCAGGACTTGTGCCGCGCCAACATTATGCCCGCCATCCAGCCACAGCTCCCACCCCTCCGGCAGAAGCGCTGCCAGGTTGCCCCGTTCCAGACGCTGCAAACGCGCCGGCCACCGAGCCGCCTCGACACCGCGCCGGATCGCCATTTCATCCAGCAAACGCCCTCTCGCGGAGGCCCCCCGACGCTGCGGCAGGATCCGCGCGAGGTGGAGCGCGCAGGCGAGGGACACCCCCGCATTCTGCGCCTGGTACGCTCCTTTCAGCCGGGGCGCCGGCAGGGCTAATGCCGTCTCTTGCGACCGGAAGAACAGCCCGCCGGACGCATCGACCTCGATCCGCCAATCCCTCCCCTCCTCAGCAAGCGGAGCACCGAGAGCGGCGGCCTGGGTGCGGATGACCGCGGCTGCATCCGGATCTTGCGCCGCAACGACGCAGGGCACGGCGGATTTGAGGATTCCCGCCTTCTCGAAAGCAATCTCCCGGAGCGTCTCACCAAGGAAAGCCTGGTGATCCAGGGAAACCGGGGTGATTGCCGTCAGCGCCGGCTTTGGAACGACGTTCGTTGCGTCCAGTCGCCCACCGAGCCCCGTCTCGAGGAGAGTGACGTCGGCGGGAGCGCGCGCAAAGGCCAGCAACGCTGCCGCCGTCGTGATCTCGAAAATAGTGATCGCCTCTCCGGCGTTGGCGCGCTCGCACTCCTGGAGAACGGACGCCAGCGCGACGTCATCGATCTCGCGCCCGGCCACGACGATCCGCTCGTTGAAGCGGATGAGATGCGGCGACGTATAGACGTGGACCGTCAGGTCTGCCGCCTCCAGCATTGCTCGCAGAAAAGCGATGGTCGAGCCCTTCCCGTTCGTGCCGGCCACGTGCACAACCGGCGGCAGCGCATCCTGCGGTCGGCCGAGAACCGCTAGCAGGCGCTCTATACGCCCAAGGGACAAATCGATGGTCTTCGGATGCAGGCCGCCGAGCCGTGCCAGGACGGCCCCGAGGACGTCCGGCGCAGTGCTATCCAGCGACACGCTCGGCGACGGAAGCGTCAGTTTCGTTGGTCGCCGCCCCCGCTTCCGGGTCGGCTGTCCACCGAGATGGCTTTCCGGGGTGCTGGATCAGGTTGAGCAGCCGGATCAGCGTTTCACGGAGCTGCCCACGCGGCGTAACCATGTCCACCATCCCATGCTCCAGCAGGTACTCCGAGCGCTGGAACCCCTCCGGCAAGCTCTCGCGGATGGTCTGCTGGATCACCCGCGCGCCGGCGAAGCCGATAACCGCTTCCGGTTCGGCCAGGGTAATGTCGCCCAGCATGGCGAATGAGGCGGAGACACCGCCCGTCGTTGGATCGGCGAGAATCACAATGTAAGGAAGGCCTGCCGCCCGCACCTGCTCCACCGCGATCGTCGTGCGCGCCATCTGCATCAGCGACAGAATCCCTTCCTGCATGCGCGCTCCGCCCGACGCTGAAACAACAATCAGCGCCGCGCGCTCCGCTTTGGCCAGATCAGCCGCCATGAGCAGGGCCTCGCCAACACCAATTCCCATCGAGCCGCCCATAAAGCTGAAATCCATGGCGGCGATGACCGCAGCATTTCCTCCGATCGCCCCGAGGCCCACAGCCAACGCATCCGTTCGCCCCGTCTTCGTCTGGGCCTCTTTCAGCCGGTCTGTGTACCTCTTGAGATCGCGAAACTTCAGCGGATCCGCGGGCGTTTTTGGGAGATCGACCATCTGCCACCCCGCGTCCAGCAGCATGCCCAAGCGCTCGCTGACGCCCAGGCGCATATGATGGCCGCAGTGTTGGCAAACCCGGAAATTCTTTTCGAGATCGCGGTGGAACAACATCTGGCTACAGGACGGGCACGTCTCCCAGAGGTTGTCTGGGATCTCCCGGGGAGCTCCGACCAGTTCGCGGAGCTTCGGGCGGACAACGTTGGTGAGCCAGCTCATTCCACACACCCGCGAGCCGGGGCAGTGCGAACACCCTGCGCCAGGGATGCCGTAAGGTCGATCACACGATCGACCAGTCCTGAATTGGGAACCCCGTTCGCGCCGAGGCCTCGCTCGATGACCCCCACGAGCGCCGATCCGACGACGGCCGCGTCCGCGACGGCTGCGATCGTGGCGGCCTGCTCGGGAGTCCGGATGCCAAACCCGACGGCAACCGGTAACTCGGTATGCTGACGAATCCGGGCTAGCGCCGCTTCTACCTCTCCTGCATCGGCTGAGCGGGTTCCGGTAACGCCGGTAATCGAGACGTAGTAGAGAAAGCCGCGCGCGTGCGCCAGCACCTGCGGCAGTCGCGCCTCGTCGGTGGTCGGGGCGGCGAGAAAGATGAGATCGAGGCCCACCGCGGAAGCAGGCCGATACAGCTCGTCGGCCTCCTCGGGCGGCAGATCGACGACGATCACGCCATCCACCCCGGCCCTCTTCGCATCGGCGGCGAACGCCTTGGGGCCGTACGAATAGATCGGATTATAATAGCCCATCAGGACGATTGGGGTCTCGCCGTCCGCCTGTCGGAAAGCCGCGACCATGCCCAACGTGCGGCGCAGGGTCTGCCCGGCCCGCAGCGCCCGTTGTGATGCCGCCTGAATCGCGGGTCCGTCTGCCATCGGATCGGAAAAAGGGAGGCCGAGTTCGATCAGGTCCGCGCCCGCGGCCGGCAGTCGGCGGAGAATTTCCATGGACGTGCCAAGATCCGGATCGCCGGCGGTAATGAAGGTGATTAACCCGCTCCGCCCCTGCTGGCGCAGCGCGGCGAAGCGCCGCGAGATGCGCTGCTCGCCGAACGCGCTCACAGCTCGATTCCGAAATGGCGGGCGGCGGTGAAGACGTCCTTGTCGCCTCGGCCGCAGAGGTTCATCAGAATGAGGTGATCGCGAGGCAGCGCTGGCGCCAACTGCGCCACGTGCGCCAGTGCGTGCGCAGGTTCAAGCGCGGGAATGATCCCCTCGCTCCGCGCGCACAGTTCGAACGCCGCCATTGCCTCCTCGTCGGTGACGGACACATAGGCGACACGGCCACTGTCCCGGAGCCAGGAATGTTCCGGGCCGACGCCCGGGTAATCCAGTCCCGCGGCAATCGAGTGGCCATTGAGGATCTGTCCGTCACCATCCTGCAGCAGGTAGGTGCGGTTGCCGTGCAGCACACCCGGCCGGCCGGCGGTCAGCGAAGCGCAATGTTCGCCGGTGTGCAGGCCGCGACCGGCCGCCTCGACGCCGATGATCTGCACGTCCCCATCCTCGAGAAAGGCATGAAATAAACCGATGGCGTTCGATCCGCCACCGATGCAGGCAACCAGAGTGTCCGGCAGGCGGCCCTCAGCAGCGAGGATCTGTTCGCGCGCCTCGGTGCCGATCACAGATTGGAAATCGCGGACCATGGCGGGATAGGGGTGCGGCCCCGCGACGGTGCCGATCAGGTAATAGGTGTCATGGACATTGGCCACCCAGTCGCGCAGCGCCTCGTTCATCGCATCCTTGAGCGTTCCGCTGCCGGACGTCACCGGCCGAACGGTGGCCCCTAGCAATTTCATCCGGAACACGTTGGGTGACTGCCGCTCGATATCGGTCGCCCCCATGTAGATCTCGCAGGACAGGCCGAACAACGCGCAGACGGTCGCGGTTGCAACGCCATGCTGCCCTGCCCCAGTTTCCGCGATGATCCGGGATTTGCCCATGCGGCGCGCCAGCAGAATTTGGCCGAGGGTGTTGTTGATTTTGTGCGCGCCGGTGTGGTTCAGTTCATCGCGCTTGAAATAGATTCGCGCGCCGCCCAGCCGCTCGGTCAGCCGATGCGCGTAATAGAGCGGGCTCGGCCGCCCGACATAGTGCTGCAGATAGTACGCAAACTCCTGCGCGAAGGCAGTATCCGCGCGCGCCTCAAGATAGGCGCGCTCGACTTCGAGGATCAGCGGCATCAGGGTCTCGGCGACGAAGCGGCCGCCGTAGATTCCGAAGTGTCCGCGCTCATCCGGTCCGCCACGATAAGAGTTAGCCCCGTCCATGCATTCCGTCCTGTTGCTTGTCGTGGTCGAGATTAGATATGGGCCGCGGCAGAGCTGGGAGCGACTGCGGGCTCGTGTGTGGCGGGTGCGATTTGAGCCACTCTTGCAAGGAAGGCACGGATCAACGCAGGGTCCTTGTGCCCCGGGGTATCTTCAACACCCGACGAGACGTCAACGGCGCCGGCGCCGCTGAGATGAACGGCCTCCATGACGTTGTCCGCTGTCAGGCCGCCTGCCAGGAGCCAGGGTCGCTGCCAGTCCCGGCCGGCCAGGATTCGCCAGTCGAACGTCCGCGCATTACCGCCGGGTCGGGAGGCTCCTGCCGGCGGCCGGGCGTCAAAGAGCAGGCGATCAACGTGGCCATTGTAGCAGCGGGCAGCGTCGAGATCGCCGGCGTCCGCGACGGCGATCGCCTTGATGACCGGCAGGCCGAAGCGGGCTTTCACGGCGCTCGCGCGAGCGGGACTTTCGTGGCCGTGCAGCTGAAGAATGTCGAGTGGCACCGCCGCCAGGATGGCCTCGATTTGCGCATCCGTCGCGTCCACGGTCAGCCCCACACGCAGGACACCTTGCGGGACGGCCTCAGCCAGTGCTGCGGCCGCCGCCGGCTCCAGCGCTCGTGGCGACGCCGGGAAAAACACGAAGCCAACCAGTCGAGCGCCCCCTGCTACGGCTGCGTTCAGGCCTGCGAGGTCGGTGATTCCGCAGATCTTGGCCTCAACCGGCATGGGCCTGACGATCAGCGCTCGGCAACGGAAGCGGCCTGGGGCTCCGGGGGGAGCGCCGGGGTCAACGGTGGCAGCGCAGGAATCGTCGCCTGCCGTGCGCCTTCTTCCAATCGCGCAAGCCGATCGCGCAATGAGCTGATTTCGCTCTGATCCGCTTCTGCCTGCCGTCGCAGGTCACGCACACGCTTCCGGCATCGGCCGTTCTGGAACCAGGAGACGATCCCACCCCAGATAAACCCCAGAAAAAGTGACACCAGTGCGATGCCGTACACCGGGAATGGGACCGTCTCGGTCAGGATGGGCCATAAACTGAGCTCGGTCGTAGCATGATTGGTTACCGAGAAAACGATAACCACGAGAAAAAGCGGAATGACGGCAACCCAGTAAAGCACCCTGCTCACCGCGTGCTCCCCTTTTGATTAAAAACCCGCGCGCCGGACGGGCGTCCCGAGCCTTGCTCCCTTTAAGCGTCGGTGTTCAGACGTTCGCGAAGTTGCTTTCCGGTCTTGAAGTACGGAATGTGCTTCGCGGTCACGCTGACCGCCTGCCCTGTACGCGGATTGCGGCCGACGCGCGAACCGCGTTGCTTTACCGAAAACGCCCCGAACCCTCGCAGTTCCACGCGATCGCCGCGGGCGAGCGCCGCAGAAATCTCCTCGAAGATGGTTGTGACAATGCGTTCGACGTCCCGCTGGTAAAGATGCGGATTGGCCGCCGCAAGTCGGGCGATGAGCTCCGATCTGGTCATCGGCGATCGTCCTCTCCCTCGTCGTTTGGGCGGATCTTGCGCCCCGTCAACGTCTTCGCATTACAGGTCAGGGTGCCAGAGCGAAATCAGGCCGTCAAGACTAAGTATTTCAGAAAAAACAAGTTTTCTTAGACGACCGCCGAACAAATCGATGATCTGCTCCTCGGTATCGCGCAACTCGACATCCCGGACGGGCAAGGACCGGGAGATCCCTTTGGCACTCTCCAGCCAGTCACGAGCTTCGTCCTCGCCACCCAAGGCATCGATCAGCCCTTTTGCCTGGGCCTGGCGTCCGGTGAAGACGCTGCCGTCAGCGACTTCCGCCAGTTGCTCCGCTGAAAGCTTCCGACGCTCTCCAACCAACGCCGCGAACATGTCGTAAATGTCGAGGACGACCCGCTGGGTTGCCTCCCGCGCGGCAGGGGTGAATACTTCCAGCGGGTTCGGCTGTGCCTTGAGCGGGCTGCTCTTCACCGTCTCGGGCTTGATGCCGATCCTGTCGAGCAGTTCTGTGAAATCCGCCGCCTGAAGAATAACGCCGATCGAACCGGTGACGGTCCCTTCCCGCGCAATGATCCAGTCGCCGCCGATCGCCGTCATGTAGGCTGCCGATGTTGCCATCTCGCCCATGACCGCCACGACCGGTTTGTGCTCGGCGATCTGTCGCAATCGGCGATACAGCACCTCTCCGCCAACAACCGTGCCCCCAGGCGAATCGATCTGCACCAGGACAGCCTTCGTCGCACTGTCGTCGACCAGTTCGGCCAGGGCCTGATCGCGATCATCATCCTGAACGATGATTCCAGTGACGGCGAGGCGAGCGACATGCGCGCGGTCAACCAGAGCATCGAACCGACCAAGCCCGGCAAGAAGGGCCAGGACAGCGGCGAGAACCGCCGCTATCTGCCACCACGCGAGCCGGCGCTTCAACCGCCGCCGGTCGACCAGCCAGTCAGCATCGATCGACATCGAATGACCGTTCCCCCCGCCGCATTGGTCCGGGCGCGGCTGAAATTAGGACTTGTCGCGGTTGTTCGCTTCCGCCGCTGCGGCTTCCGCCCGCTCCACTGATTCCCGCTTCTCCTTGATCGCCGCTCCGAGAATATCGCCGAGACTGGCACCCGAATCGCTCGAACCGTAGGTGGCAACGGCCTGCTTTTCCTCGTCCAGTTCACGAGCCTTGATCGAAAGCTGCACGCGCCGCGTGGTGTTGTCGATCTGGATAATCTTCGCGTCCACCTTTTCGCCGGTGGCGAAGCGATCGGGGCGCTGCTCGCTGCGATCGCGCGAGAGATCGGACTTGCGGATGACACCCGGCAGCCCCTCGCCGACACGCACCTCGATGCCGCCATCGAACACGGCCGAGACGGTACAGGTGACCACTTGCCCCTTCTTCAGCTTGCTGAGTCCGGCCTCGAACGGATCGCTTTCGAGCTGCTTGACGCCAAGGCTGATCCGCTCCTTTTCGACATCGACATCCAGCACCTTGGCGCTCACCAGGTCGCCGCGCTTGTACCCGGCAATCGCTTCTTCGCCGGACTGAGTCCACGACAAATCCGACAGATGGACCATTCCGTCGATATCGCCCGGCAAGCCGATGAACAGGCCGAACTCGGTGATGTTCTTGATCTCTCCCTCGATCGTGGTACCGGCCGGATGGGCTTCGACGAAGGCATCCCAAGGATTGGCCATGCATTGCTTCAGTCCGAGACTGATGCGCCGCTTGTCCTTGTCCACATCGAGAATGACGACCTCAACCTCCTGGCTGGTGGAGACGATCTTGCCCGGATGGACGTTCTTCTTCGTCCAGCTCATTTCCGAAACGTGGACCAGCCCCTCTACTCCCGGTTCCAGCTCGATGAAGGCGCCATAGTCGGTGATGTTGGTCACGCGGCCGAAGAACTTGGCGCCAACCGGGTACTTCAGCTCGACACCCTCCCATGGGTCGGCTTCGAGCTGTTTCATGCCGAGCGAAATCCGCTGCGTCTCCGGATTGAAGCGAATGACCTGGACCTTCACGGTCTCGCCGATCTGCAGGGCCTCGGACGGATGATTGATCCGCTTCCACGAAATATCGGTGACGTGCAGCAAGCCGTCGACCCCGCCCAGGTCGACGAAGGCCCCATAATCCGTAATGTTCTTGACGACGCCTTCCAGAACTTGGCCTTCCTTGAGGTTGGCGATCAGCTCGGAACGTGCCTCCGCCCGGGTCTCCTCGAGAACCGCGCGGCGCGAGACGACGATGTTGTTGCGGCTGCGGTCCATCTTGAGAATCTGGAACGGCTGCGGCGTATTCATCAGCGGTGTGATGTCCCGAACCGGCCGAATATCCACCTGGCTGCCCGGCAGGAAAGCAACAGCACCCGCGAGATCGACGATGAACCCACCCTTTACCCGGCCAAAGATGGTACCGGTAATCCGCTCGGTTCCCTTGAAGGCCCGCTCCAGAACGTTCCACGCCTCTTCACGGCGCGCCTTTTCACGACTTAGGCCGACCAGCCCGTCACGGTCTTCGAAGCGCTCCACGTAAACTTCGACCGTGTCGCCTGCCTTCAGCTTCACATCCTGAGGGCTGAACGCGAATTCCTTGAGCGGCACCCGGCCTTCCGATTTGAGGCCGACATCGACCACGACCATATCGTTTTCGACAGTAACAACCGTGCCCTGAACCACCCGCCCCTCGAAACCCTCGGCGCTGCCAAAGCTCTCGTTCAGGAGCGCTTCGAAGCTTTCCTTGCCAAGGAAGGATTCCTGGGCGGCAATGGTATCGACTTCGCTCGCCATCATCTGTCTCTGCTTTCCTCGATCCTCGTTCAGTCCCAAGTCCCTGCCCGTCAGCACTGATCTCGTGCCGGGCCTCTCTTCACCGCATTCCAGCCTTGCGGGCCTCCCTGACACCCCGGACGGAGCGGAACGACGCTACGTTTGCAGGAGCAAGGCGCCTATTCAGAGACCCCGCGCGCGTGCCATGCAGCCAGCGCTGCCGCAAAAACCGCGTCGGGACCGAGCCCGCTGGTATCGATAACGACAGAATCGGCGGCCGGCTCCAGCGGAGCTACGGCGCGCGCGCAATCGCGCGCATCACGCTCCCGCATGTCTCGCAGAACATCGGTATCTATAGCTTCCGAACCACGCTGCCGCAACTCCTTAAGCCGCCGCGCGGCGCGCTCTTCGAGCGAGGCGGTAACAAACAGCTTCAACGTCGCTCCCGGGCAAACGACGGTCCCGATGTCCCGGCCATCCAAAACCGCCCCTTTCGTCCCCTGCGGCGGCGCCTCGGCGAAATGCCGCTGAAAGTCCAGCAGCGCCTGTCGCACCGCCGGATCGGCAGCCACCCGGGATGCCGCCTGTGCCGCCTCATCGAGTCGCAGGGCCGGATCTTCAAGGTCCGATGGCCTGAGCGTCGCGGCCGCAACCACGGGATCGCATCCGTCGGCGTGCGCCCGGGTACCGACCGCCCGATACAGCAGGCCCGTATCGAGGTAGGCGAAATCCAGGTGTGCTGCCATCCGACGCGCCAGCGTTCCCTTGCCAGCGGCGGCAGGCCCATCAATGGCGATGACAGGTGAGGGACGGGGGGAGGGTTTCAAAGAACTCCTGTCGCGATCGGGTGCGGCGAGGCCATATCACAACAGCGGACGCCGCGCGACCGACCTCGCCTCCTGTGCCGCCACCATCGAGATCATAAAGATGAGGCAGAGGATGATGGCGACGACCGGAAAATAGCGCGCTTCACTCAGATAGAGAATACGCGGCATTTCGAGAAGGCCGATAAACCAGGACGGATAGAGCAGCATTCCGATGACGCCGCCCCTCTTGAAGCTGCGGAAGATCTGGCCCGTCACAAGGCCAAGAAGAGACCAGTAAAGCAGACCGCCAGCCGCCCCGAAATCGCTAAATGGCATGTAAATTCCGGATGAGTTGTTGAACTCTGGCGAGGCGTTCCAGTACAACCAGGCCGCGTGTTCATATCTGCCAAGCCCAAAGGCATCACGCAGCCACCCTTGCCCTATTTCCAGAGGAAAACGCCACAACCAGTCAGCTGTACTGAATGGGGCGCTGACGCTACCCCAATCTACATAAAGCCCTACTCCGTTATCTAATGCCGTAATGTAATATCCAGAAAGCCTTATAAGAATGAATAACGCAAAGCTATCATATTTATACTGATAATATGCAGACCATGAGCGGAAATATTCAAAAATTGAGAAGAATATGACCAACGCAAGTGCGCCAAACACTGGCATGAGTGCCGTCAAGCGCGGATATCGTGGTCGCCGGAGCAAGAGCACGGCGGCCGGAACGAGCAGTTCGATGACCGCGATTCGCTCGCTCCAGATCAGGTTGCGCAGGCAGGCCAGCAGCAAGATGATCAGTACGGCGCTCTTCTCCAGCCGGGAAGGCCGCGAGGCCGGCAAATACACCCATCGGAAGACCAGCAGCGTGACATAGACGATCTGCGCCTGCACCAGGGTCGTGACGCCGGGAATGGTCCCGATCGTGGTGCGGACTTCTAATTCCGCCCATCGGCCGGCAAGCACCGCGAGCAAGATGGAAGGATCGCGTGCGACCGGCATGAACCACAGGGCATAGGCAGCCACGGCCACCGCGAACAGCACCCAGGTAAGAATGTACAGCAGCCGGCACAAAGCCGACGAGGCGGCAACATCGTCGATGCCAAGCCGTGGAGTGGTAACCCCGATATGGGCGCCAAGCCATGAGCCTGCCGCGAAACTGAACACGCCGCCTATCCCCAGAAGCCACGTGTCGAACGTTATGAACTTTGCCATGCGGCCAAGTTCCCAGTGGAACTCAACCGGAACGACGAGCGCGGCCGTCAGCAGCGGCAGCATGATCACGCTCGACAGAAGCCACGGAGTCATCCACCAGGGGGGCCCACACCGCTGCACGGTCGTTCCGCAACTCGGCTGGCCGCTTTTCATTCTGCCGAAAGTGCCTCGACTATTGCGCTGCATCACACTCAAGACCCGCCAGATGTCGTAAAATCTCACTGGACTTAATGCCGTTGTCGCAGAAGCGCTGTTACGGACGGGTTAACATTGGGCATGCAATGCCGCTTGCCGCAGCATTCCGAAGGGAATAGCATGCACATTTGGGTACCATCGTCAAGAATTCGCCATTGTTATCTGATGGTCGCCGGCAATGCCGTTTCACATTCAGCTGGCTCAAACGAGCCAAGGTCGGCAGCGCCAATCCACAGATCGGCGCCCAGCCGGGACCGGGGTCGAGCCGCGGGACTGCTATCCGTCCGCTCCAGCAGCAATCGGCTGCGCCCCTAACCGTCGGGAACCACAGCTTCCACCATTGGGTACCTTTCTACCGGCCAAACGCTCGCGGGAATTCGCTCACCAGATCGGAGCACGAGTGTGGCCACAGCAGAAGCGAGCAGCATCGTGAACTACGTCATGGACCCATCGGATGCGCGCATTCCCCCCCCTCCCCAGAACTCACGGCCGCAGGAGGGGCTGCTGGACATCGGCTCCATCTTGCGCATCTTCTGGCGTCGGCGGGGTCTCTTTATTGGGATCGTCGCCCTGCTGACGATGGCCGCCATCGCCGTGCTGACGGCGATCACTCCGCTCTACACCGCGCAGACCGATCTCATCATTGAGAACCGGGAACAAAAGATCGCAGAGCTGAAAGCCGTCCTCGGCGACGTGATGCCGGACAAGGAGGGGCTCCTCAGCGAGATTGAGGTCATTCGCTCGCGTGCCATTGCCGAGACGGTGATCGACCGGCTGGGGCTCGACCGCGACCCCGAATTCAACGTCGCTCTGCGGCCGCCGGGGATCGCTTCGATGCTCGGCGACCAATTGCGGCAGACGCTGAGTCAGTGGATACCGCCCGACGTCATCGCGGGCTTTTTCGGCAGCGACGCCGACGGCCCCCTGAGCGAGCAGGAGCGGCGCGCTCGTGAACGCGACAAGGTGATCGACGCGTTCCTCGAGCAGTTGGCGGTGACCGTCAAGGGCCAGTCGCGCGTCATCGTCATCTACTTCACCTCCGAGGATCCGGCGAAGGCGGCACGGATCGCCGACAGCGTCGCCGACGCTTACATCGTCGAGCAACTCGAAGCGAAGTTCGAAGCGACGCAGCGGGCCAACAAGTGGCTGGCCGGCAAGCTGCAGGATCTGCGTAAGCAGGTGGCGCAGTCAGACGGCGCCGTCGAAGAGTTCCGGCGGCGCGCCGGACTCCTTCAAAGCAAGGACGGTACGCTCATTTCGCAGCAGGTCGCCGACCTGAACACGCAACTGATCGTCGCCCGCAGCGAGAGAGCCGCGGCCGAGGCCAGACTCGACCAGGTCAAGCAGATGATCCGAGCCGCCGGCAGCGCACAGGCAGCGGCCGATGTCCTGGGGTCTCCGACGATCCAGGAGCTTTCCAAGCAGGAAGCCGAGGTCAAACGCAAGATCGCCGAACTGTCGCAGGAAATGGGTGGCCGTCACCCCCGACTGATTAGTGCGCGCGCGGAACTGCAAGACCTGCAGGCCAAGATAACCACCGAGGTCGGTAAGGTCGTGCAGAAGCTGGAGAACGAAGCCGGGGTGGCGCGTGCCCGCGAAGCCACTCTGATGCGCAGCGCTCAGCAGCTCGAGGGTCGTCTGGGCCAGGCCAATGCTTCGGAGGTGCAGCTGCGCGCCCTGGAGCGGGAGGCGGACGCCAACAAGGCACTGCTCCAGCAGTTCCTGTCCCGCTTCGAGGAAATCACCGCGCAGAGCGACATGCTGGCGCAACAGACCAATACCCGCGTTCTTTCGAAAGCCGTCGTACCCGAACACCCCTCTTCCCCAAAAAAGATCCAGATTCTGGCGCTGGTCTTCGTTGCGTCCTCCGTACTGGCGGCGGCGGTGATCTTGCTGGTCGAGAACCTCGACCGCGGATTTCGCTCGGGCGAACAGATCGAGCAAAGCACCGGCGCCCGCAGCCTTGGGCTGGTACCCATGTTCAAAGGGACCAAGAAATCCGGCGGCCCGCAGGGCTTTCTGGTGGCCAACCCCTCATCCATGCTGGGTGAATCGGTCCGATCCATCTACACGAGCCTGCTGATATCCGGCAACCGCAAGCCCCCGCGGACGGTCCTTGTCACCTCGTCACAGCCCAAGGAAGGCAAGACGACCCTGGCCGTCTGCCTGGCGCGCATCTGCGCAATCTCAGGAAAACAGGCAGTGGTCGTCGATACGGATCTGCGCAAGCCGTCTGTTCATCGGGCACTGGGTGTGCCGCAGGCACCAGGCCTGGCCGACTACTGGCGTGGCGAGGCGACGCTGGAAGAGGTGCTGCACCATGACGAGGCGACGGGGGCGTGGGTCGTTCCCTGCGGACGGCTCGGAATCGATCCGGCGAAGGTGCTGGGGTCACCGCAAACGCGCGAACTGCTGGCGGCGCTGGCCGGCCGTTTCGATCTCGTGGTGATCGACTCGCCGCCCGTCATGGCGGTGTCCGATGCGCGGCTGCTCGCGCCGGAAGCAGATGCCAGCGTTTTCGCGGTGCGCTGGGGACGAACGCCGCGGGAGATTGTCCACCAGGGACTGAAGGATCTGGTGGACACGGGCGCGCAGGTCGGCGGCGTCGTGCTGACGCTGGTCGATCCCAAGAAGCACGCCCGCTACGGCTTCGGCGACTCAGGCTATTACTACAAGGGCGTCAAGGCGTATTACGCCACGTGAAGCGGTGCGAGGCGGAATCTGCGGCTGGGCGATTGCCGATGCGCTCTCCCCCGCGCCGCAGGTTCCTGTCGGCCGCCGGACTTCTGCCAGGCCTGCTGCTGCCGGGCAGGGCGACGCCGGCGGCGGCTTCCGAAGGGGGCCTGGGCTCCGTCCTCGGGACGCCACCGAGGGGCAGTCTGTGGACCCTTCACGGCGACGGCCGCGACACCACAGATCTGTGGGAAGAGGCGTTGCTCGGCATCGCCGCGGCGGGCGGCGGCACGGTTCAGGTCACGGGCCAGCACCGCATTTCGCGGGAATTGCCTCTGCCCGACGTTTCCGCCCTGCATATCGTCGGCATCGGCGCCGCCACGATCCGCAAGGCCAATCCCCACCATGAGTTCCGTCTGTTCACGCGGGAAGCACCGCAGGCGCCGCTGCCGATTCTGGTGTTTCGCGACCTGCATCTGATCGGCGACTGGGACGCCCGGCCGTCCATGGGCGGGGACGGCGCCCGGTGCATTGCCGTTCAAGGCTACCACCGCGTTGTTCTGAGCGGCCTGATCGCCGAAGGCTTCCGCAACATGAGCCTCACCGCCGACGACTGCGACGAGGTCCTGGTCGACGGCTGCCTGATCCGTCGCTCGGCGCGCGACGGGATCAACCTTACGGGATCGCGGTTCGTCAAGGTTGTGAACTGCACCATCCAGCACTGCTGGGACGATGCCATCGCCGTCCATGTGCCGCGCGATGTGACGGACGAAAGCCGGCGCTGGGCGGCGCTGATCGCCGGCAATCAAATCCTCCAGTCGAACGGCATCAAGGTGCTGGGCGGCCGCGAGGTCACGATCGCCCACAACCAGATCATCAGCCCCAACAATTATGGGATCTACCTGGGACGGGATCCCTTCTGGCACGAGGGCAACGTCGCCCATCGCTGCGTCGCGGTTGAGGGCAACATCATCTCGGAGCTGCTGCAGAACGACTATCTTCCCGGCCAGGGCGATGTCGGCACGGCCATCTTCCTCTACGACCCCGGCGGCAGGCCGCAAAGCGTCCGCATCATGGGTAATGTCATCGGCAAGCATAAGCCTTCCGGCAGGGGCATCCATTACTCGGATTGGCGGCTCGGAACGCGTCCGGGCGAAAATCGGCTGTTCACCGCCGAAGGCTGGATCGATCCGGAGCTGGTCCACGGCCATCAAGGCCGCGGTTTCGGCATCCGCATCCTGTCAGCGAACGCCCTCGACGAGGCAGAGATCGCCATCGAAGCCAACAGCTTCGCCAACATGGGCCAGGAAATCGACCGTCAACCGGAAAGCTGACGGCGGGCCTCCCGCACTTCCAAGCGCGTCGAACGGGATTCCAACCGCAGGCGGAGCCGCCACGGCAGCCGAGCCTCCCCGTTAACACGGCGTTATGGAAGGTGCGCGACAATCATCGCAACGGAACAGAGTTCAGTGCCGGGTGTCATGATCTTGCACGCCTTAGTCTCCAGACGCATGTCGGAACCGCCGGTCTGCCGGCTTCGTCCCGACTCTGACCACCGCTACCGGCGAGTGCGTTAAAGTGCCGATGCAACGCGAGACGCTGAAGCAGTATCTGCGCGCCGGGCCGTCGCGGCGGTTGGACGTTTTGGCATGCACCCGAAAGATCGAGCCGGAGTCAGCCGGCGACGCGTATCTGTTTGCGAACGTCTTTCTCAACACGACCATTCTGTTCAAATGCGTCGACCTTGAGAGCAGGCTGCGTGCGGAACACGAGCGCATGGTCAGCACGCTCATCTATATGCCCTACGACACTGAGAAGCCCGGCGACGGCGGCGAATCGGTGATCTTCTGCGAAGAAAACTTCCTGCGGCTCTGCGAATACAAGCTGGCTTCCGGTGAAATTGATGGCCGGTCGCTGATCCGCGATGCCGAAAAGCTCAAAGTTCTGGATTCGGTACCGACGTTCAGCCCCTTCATCGTAGAGCTCGCCTTCGAGCGCGCCGGGATCGTCGTCCCGCCCATCTACCTTGAACTCAGTCCGCAGATCCGCAGCAAGATCACCGAACATCTGCGGGGCCGTTTGCGGCCACTGATCGTCGCTGCCTACAAGCAGGCATCAATGAACATCGAGCGGGCGGTCGAGGACCTGACGTCCAAGCTGTTCTGCCTGCGCGATATGAGTGAAATCTTGCCGCTGATCAATGCGTTGCGGTTGCCGGTGGACATGGCGCAGGATGTCCTCAAGTCGTGGATCGGAATCGCTTACTTCGAATACGAGTACGCCACGCTGCAGCCGTCGCTGAAAGAACTGGCACTTTGGTTGATGCGCCAGCACGACTACGTCAAAAAAATGAGCGGGCAGGACCGGCTTTACGTTAAGAGCCTGTCGGAAGCCATCCGCAAGCGCATCCAGGAGGAGTGGAATTCCGTCGTCGGTATTTCTGCTGCTTATCGCCAGTCATACGACGCGATGGTTTTTCACGGGGAACTCGACCCCTTCGTAACTTTCCTCTCCGGAGCGCAGGCGCATTATTGGCGAATGGGTGAGGTCCTGGGCAAGCTGGAGCAGGGTACCCTCGTCTGGAAGCATTGCACCCGAACCTTCCAGGATGCCGAGCTGCCCGTGAAGCCGCTCCTGGAACTGTTGGGCGTCTTGCGCGACCTGCTGCTGACCGACCCCGCCGTCGCGACGTGGGGACCGCCGGACGCAAGCCCCACGCTGGTGCTTGACAAGAACCTGGTTTAACCCCTCGGCAACGGCACCGCTCAGGCCGGGCGCCCAACCATCGACACGGCACGAGGGCTGGCGACGGATTGCAGGATCCCGTCCAACCGCTCAGCAGCGGCATCCCAGGTGAAGCGGCGGCCGCGGGCAAAGCCCAGCTGGCGCATTTTCTCGCGAAGACCGGGCTCGTCGGCGAACCGGCCGAGCAGCCGAGCCAGAGAATCGGCGTCATGCGGGTCGCAGGCCAACCCCGCGTCGCCGCAGACTTCGACCAGCGCGGGCGCGGTGGAGACGATCGCCGGACAGCCGCACAACATCGCTTCCACCGGCGGAATGCCAAATCCCTCGTACAGGGACGGCAGCACGAAGCAGAGCGCGTCTTCGTAGAGCGCGCGCAACGCCGCGTCCGAGACATAGCCGAGCTGGACGACGTTGGCTGTGTCACCCAGCTGATAGTGGGCGAAAACGCCGGCATTCTGCCCGCCGGCAACCGCGAGGACCAGGTCATCCCGCCGCAGCCGCCGGAAGGCCTCGACGACCAGGCCGAAGTTCTTGTTGACGCTGAGGCTGCCAACCGCAAGGACATAGCGTCTCCCGGCGAGACCGCTGGCCTCCAGCACGGAGCGGTCGGCAGGAGCACGGAGAATATGGTCGGCGCCGTTGCCGACGATCTCGATTTTGCCGAGATTGATGCGGCAATACCGGGAGATCTCCGCCCTCGAGAACTCCGAAACCGTGATCACCCTTCTTGCCGCTTTCACCAGCATGGGCACCAGTGCGCCGTACGCGCGGCGAAACGTGGGGGTAAAATTCTGGGGATTGGCGAACGGTGCCGCGTCGTGAATGGTGACGATGTGGCGCAGGTGTGCCAGCGGACCGGTGCCGCACAGGCTGAGGAGGACCCCGCGCGCGGCATGAGCCGCCAGGTCAATCTGGTCCCAGGCGTGACCGCGCAGCCGCCCGACACGACGCTGTTCGATGCAGGACAGGTTGAGCGTCGTGTCGCTCCCCGCCGGCGCGAGAAGGACGAGCCGACTGTCGCCGCAATGTCCGTACCGCTGCAGCCTGCGATCGAGCGCCATTACCAGTTCGCGGGAATACCTCTGCTGCCCGGTCATCTTTTGCGTCAGGAAGCGGCCGTTAATGTAAATGGTGTGCATAAGGCCTCGCGGTTCCGAGAAGGCTGCCGTGGCAGCAGGGTTGCGGCCACGATCGACCAGTCGGTTGGCACGCGCCGTCCGACAGATTCGCGCTCACGGCCGGGCGCGTGCCACAGTCCGCCAGACCGGGACCAGCGCGTGCGCGCTGATGTGCAGGCGGTGCCGGACGAGCATGGTCAGGGCAATTCCGAGAACGACGGTGGCTCCGGCGGTGCCGAGAGCCGCGCCCTCGATCCCCCAACGCGGAATCAGGTACAGGCTGGCAGCGAGTTGGACAACGACCGTCGCAGCCCAGACGACGGCACAGCCGATCTGGTTGCCGGTCATCGTCATCAGATACGAGACCGGCCCGACGGCGACGTTGACCAAGTGGCCGAGAATCAGGATCGCCAGTGCCTGGTGCCCCAGGGTGAAGCCGGGGCCAAAGATGGCGAGGATCCACTGGCCGGCGCCGATCGCGAGCAGCGCGCCCAGCAACGACGGCCAGAACACGATCTGCGTCGCCAGCGTAACCGTGCGCTGCAACTCGGCCATCTTGTTCTCGGCGTGCAGCCGCGCGATGAGAGGAGCAACAAGGGCGTTCATCGCGAACAGCGGAAACGAGATCAGGGCCGCGGTTCGTGATGCCGCCTGATAGACGGCGACGTCCTCGGCCGACAGGAAAAAGCCCACCATCAGCAGGTCGCAGTGGGTGAGAAGCCCGTAGCAGATGGCGATGAACAGGCACGGCATGGCAAGTCGGAGCCAGCTCCCCAGCGGAACGGCCGCCTTCACTTGACCCACGTCGGGCGGCAAGGCCCGGCGCATCAGCAATAGCCACTGGAGGAGCGCCAGAAAGCCAGCGGCGGCGATGGTGACGGCCACGAGCGTCGTCGCAGAGGGAGGCGTGTCGAGCAGGACCATCACCCCGACTGCCACAAGCACCAGCAACGGCAAGCCGATGGTGCGCGGAAGGAAGGCCAGCAAGGCACCCCCTAAGGCCCGTCCCGCGCCCTGCAGGAAAGCCAGCAGGCCGATCAGGGGAGCAGCCGCAAACGTCAACAGCAGCGGCAGCCGGTAGTGCTCGCCGACAACCCCGCCGAGCAACTGCAGAACGCCGGCCGCCAGCACACCGGTCACAGCGGCCGCCAGCAGCACGAGCGTCGGCCCCCTCGTGATCAGACCGCGCAGACTCTCCCAGTCGCCGTGGGCCACATAGGTGGGGATCAGGCGCAACGCCGCCTCGTTGAGCCCGAACGCGGCCACCAGAAAGATCAGGTTCATCCACGTCCAGGCATAGGCAAACAGCCCGAACTCGAACACGCCGGCGGCGCGAGCGATCGCCACCTGCATTGCATAAGCCAAGCCGATCCCAGCAATTTGCGTCGCCATCACCAGCATCGAGCCACCAAGCAGGCTCTTGCCGTGACAATGCTCGACAAGTTTCTGGCGCAAGCTCGACAGCAGCGTGCCCGGAACGCCGATTGTCGTTCTCATCCCTGCCTCGCGGTCACGGATCTGGATGCCCTTCCTTTTGCTAGTCGGCGCCATCAGCGTTGCACGACAACCGATTAACCGGCGCAGGCGCGACGCGGAAGCCGGACGGTTCGGCCCATGCCACACCAACCGACCGCCGCTCTGGCAAGGCTTTTACCAGCCTCGCCCCCGGGCGGATGTGATGGCCCTCACCGACAGCGCTGTGCCGAAGAGCTAATGATCCGCTCCGACACGTTTGCGGTTTACCGCCGGCGATGGTCTGGCTAACCCATCGTCCGCCGGGCGGCAAAGGGAGCGTCGGACTGCAAGAAAGCCGGCAGATGGTGGATCAGCCCAGGATTCATTTTGGACGGTGGATATGACAGTTGCTCCTGCTTTTTCGCTGGTGCTGTCGACCAAGGACAGGACGCAGGAACTTGCCCGCTTCCTGCGCAGTCTGGACGCCCAGCGCGAGCGTAGTTTCGAGCTGATCGTTTCCGACCAGAATGCCGACGATCGGCTGACGTCGATCCTGCGGCCATACAAGGATCGCTTCCCGCTGCGCCGCGTGCGCAGCCACGGCGGGATCTCGCGCGGCCGGAATGCAGGTCTGCCACGCGCCCGGGGGCGCATTATTGCCTTCCCCGATGACGATTGCTGGTATCCTCCGGAGCTCCTGACCACCGTCCTCAGATTGTTCGAGAGCAATCCCGGTTGGGACGTCATCGCCGGGCGGTCGGTCGACGACCAGATGCGCGACACGCAGGGCCGCTGGCTCGACCACCTGGCCATAGCCGATCGGCGCAACGTGCTGCGGATGGGCATATCGTACACCATTTTTGCCCGCGCGAGCACGGTTACCGCGGCCGGCCCCTTCGACGAATCCCTCGGGGTCGGGGCCGGCACTCCCTGGGGGAGCGGCGAGGAAACCGACTTCCTGCTGCGGGCGCTCGGCCGCGGCAAGAAGGTCATCTACACGCCGGAACTCTACGTTCATCACGCCGAGAAGATCGTTGAATACTCCCGGCGTGCACGCGACCGACAGTACAGCTACGCTCGCGGCCTGGGCCGCGTCCTGGCGAAGCACCGCTATTCGGTGATCGAAGCGTTCAGCCACTTCGCCCGCCCCCTCGCCGGGGCGGTGCTGTACCTGGGGCGCGGACAGATCGATCGCAGCCTTTATTACCTCCGCATCCTGGCCGGACGAGGACTCGGCTGGATCGGTCACTGAGCACTGGGAACCGCGGGTTTATGGCGGTGCGATGGCACGATGGTGTCAAACCCTGGACCGTCGGCTCGCCGCCGGCGGTTGGGGCTCACCTTCTCGCGAGGATGGCATTTTTCACTCTTTTCGCGGCTCGCGCGAATAGCGATAATCCCCGCCCGGGACGATCAGCAATAGGCCGTATACTCGGCACAATGGGCGTATCGCACCTTACTGCAATAACCGCATCCAGACCGCTCCGTGCTTCCCGCGACTCTTCACCGGCAAAGCTTCAATCGGGCGCGACGCCTCGCCGCCGTCTTTGCGCGATTTGTCGTCCGCTCTGATGCGTCCGCGTGGGACCGGCTCGCGACCGTTCTCTTTATCCTCCTTGCCGTATTGGTCGTTCTGACCTTCCAGGATTACGGCATCAGCACCGACGAATACGTGCAGCAGGTCTATGGCGAGGATCTGTGGGCCTTTTATCGTTCAGGCTTCGCCGATCGTTCAGCGTTCCATTTCGACAATCTATACCTCTACGGCGGGCTGTTCGACATGCTGGCTGTCGCCCTGCAACATGTCCTGCCGCTGGAGCCGTACGACACCCGCCACCTCCTGTGCGGTCTCGACGGCGTTCTCGGAATCGCCGGCACATGGCGGCTCGCGCGCGAAATCGGCGGGCCGCGTGTCGGTTTCCTAGCCGCCGCCCTGCTCTCCCTGACGGCCTCGTGGTACGGGGCCATGTTCAACAACACCAAGGATATCCCCTTTGCGGCAGGGATGGTTTGGGCCCTCTACTTCGCCTGCCTGCTGATTGCCGACCTGCCCCGGCCGAGACTGCGCCACGCCCTGTGGTTTGGCGCCACCCTCGGGCTGACGGCGGGCATCCGCGTCGGCGCCTTCTTCGTGCTGTTCTATTTTTTCGGCGCTGTCGCGGTCTACCTGGTGGCAACCGCAAGACAGCAAGGCTGGCGGGCAGCAGTAAGCGACTTGCGAAGCACGGTCCTCGGATTACTGCCGGCGGCCCCGCTGGCTTACGGGATCATGGCGGTGTTCTGGCCATGGTCGGTGATGTCGCCGCTCAACCCGCTTCTGGCGGTTGCACAACTCACCAATTTCTCGATCCTCACCGAGCTCGACAACGAGTTCTATCGCGCCACCGAGCTGCCCTTCGACTATCTGCCGGTCTACGTCGCCATCAAAATTCCCGAGATCACGTTGGCCGGCCTCGCCGCTTTCGCGGGTTGGGCTGGTTTCGCCGTGGCCCGGAGGCAGTGGGCGCCGGCCTCGCGATCCATGCTGCAGGGAATCGTCGTTCTGCTGGCGATCGTCCTGCCCTTCGCCTTTTTCGTCGTGATGCGGCCCTCGCTTTACAACGGCATGCGCCATTTTTTCTTCATCATTCCACCGCTCTGCGCGGGCGCCGCAGTCGGCCTGGATCGGCTGTGGGCCCATGCCGCCACCCGGCGCCGCTGGGCACGACCGGCCATCGCGGTGGGGCTGGCCATCATCGCCATCCACGAAATCGCAAACATGGTTCGGCTGCATCCGCATGAATACGTGTACTACAACATGCTGGTCGGCGGGCCACGCGGCGCATTCCGACGCTACGAGATGGACTACTGGTCCAATTTCCTGCCACAGGCCCTAGACCTCCTGGAGCAGCTCCTGAAGGCCGAGCACGGCGGCAAGCCGCCTGTACGGAAGTACGTCGTCGGCGTTTGCACCAACGAAAAGATCCTGAATGAGTATGGGCCGTCCTATCTGGTGCCGACCAAGGACTGGCGGCAGGCCGACTTCGTGATCGCCACCACCAACACGGACTGCGACAAGGTAGCGGACAGGTTCGTCGGCGGCCGAACCGTGATTGAAATCGTCCGCGAGGGGGCGGTCCTTGGGATGGTCAAGGACCGCCGGCCGGGAATGACCGCGCGTAATTCCACACCCCCGCTGATCCGTTAGCGCCGTGCATCGATGCGTATCATCTTCACACGGTGCCGGTGGGTCTCGCTCGCGATTGTAAGCCCGGGGTGAATTGGGAAAGTGCGACTGGCTCCGCCACTGACACCGCGGGGCGCCCACCGAAGCCAATCTCTTCAGCAACGATATAGAGCGGGCGACGCTTGACCTCGGTGAAAACCCTTCCGAGATACTCGCCAATGACGCCCAGACCGATCAGCTGGATGCCTGCAAAGAAGGTTATCGCCGCAATCAGCGAGGGATAGCCGGGAACATCGCGCCCGAAGATTAGCGTTCGAAAGACGATGTAGCCGCCGTAAGACAGTGCGAGCAGAGAAACGACTGTTCCGAGGTAGGACCACACGCGCAGCGGCATCATGCTGAACGCGGTGATCGCGTCCACCGCGAAACGCCACAAGGCGAACAGGCTCCACCCGGAGCGGCCGTAGGCCCTCTGGTCCACATTGAACGAAACGCCCACATGGCGAAAACCGACCCAGGCGTAAAGGCCGTTGGTATAGCGGCTGCGCTCCGGACACGCATTCAGCGCGTCGACGATGCGGCGGTCAAGCAGCCGAAAATCGCCAGCGCCAGGCGGCAGGCGCGTCATCGTCATCGCCGCAAAAACCCTGTAGAAGGTCTTGCTGGCGAACTGCCGAGCGCGCGAAGCCCCTTTCCATCGCTGGCGTACTCCATAAACCATGTCGAAGCCGGCACGCCAGCGCGCGATGAAGGCCTCGATCAGCTCCGGAGGATGCTGCAGGTCGGCGTCCATCAACACGACGGCCTCCCCGCTGGCGTAAGCTAAGCCTGCGGCAATGCCCACTTCCTTGCCGAAGTTGCGGCTGAGCCGGACGATCTTCACGCGCGGTTCGCTGTTTCGAGCTTCGATCAGACGAGGAACCGTATCGTCGCGGCTGCCATCGTCGACGCAGACGATTTCCCACTCCATGCCGGTTCGCGTGAGAACCGGGACGAGCCGGTTGAGCAGCGGTTCGATGTTCCGCGATTCGTTAAACATCGGGATTACGACAGACAGCACTTGGCTGGAACGCTTGGCTCCCCCATGCGGGCCAGCCGATATGTTATCGTCTGAAGATTTTCTGTGCATTGGACAACCCAATTTCTGGCATACAATATATGCACCGAATAGCCGCCAAAGGCCAGAGTAAATGATTGCTGGAAGAAGCGGTCAGAGGGCATTATTCGGGGATAATGAGTGGAGGGTCTCTGATGCATGCATGCCATCCGCTGGTGCTCTGCGCCGATGATTTTGGTTTGGCCCCCGGCGTCGATGACGCGATCATTCAGCTTGCCGAGGCCGGGCGCCTATCCGCGATATCCTGCATGTCCGTGCTGCCAGGCTGGCCGAGCGCCGCTCCGCGCCTTGAGCGACAGGCCAACAACAGCGATGTCGGACTCCACCTCACGCTGACGGATCACGCCCCGCTGGGCCCAATGCCAAGTCTGGCGCCAGCTGGCGCGCTGCCTCCGCTGACAAAGCTCCTCGCCAGTGCGATGACGGGAGCGTTGCGGCGCGACGACATGACCACCGAAATTGCCGCGGAGCTGGCGCGACAGTGGGATGCGTTCACGCAGGCACGTGGCCGTCTGCCGGATTTCATCGACGGCCACCAGCACATCCATTTGCTGCCGGGAGTTCGGGAAACCGTCATCGACATGATTTCCCGCTGCCCGGCGGCAGAGCGACCGTGGCTGCGGGTCTGCTGGGAGGCTCCGGCGCGGATCCTGATCCGCCATGTCGCCGTCAGCAAGGCGATGTTGCTTTCGGTGCTGTCGCTGCCGTTACGCCGGGCCGCCAAACGCCTCGGACTGGCAACAAACGACTCCTTTCGCGGTGTCCACGACTTCGCGGTCGATGCGGATTATCGCCGGCTGTTCCGGCAGTTCCTCAAGGGCTCCGCGCGGCGGCCGATGATCATGTGCCACCCCGGCCTGATCGACGATCGCCTTCGTGCCGTCGATCAAGTCGTCGAGCCGCGTCGGTACGAGTACGATTACTTCTCCTCCCCAGACTTTGCCGCCGACCTGTCCGAAAGCGGATTTTTCATCACCCGGTTCCGCGACTTCGCGGCCGGTTGACCGCCCGGCGAACACGCGGACGCGGTAGCCAGCGGCCGGCAGCCGGTCCGGAACTACCAGCTTCGGGTTCGCAATGGTCAGGCCGGGCTGGCGTATCGCCTGCGTTAGCCCGACAATGTGGGCGTGGCGGGGTCTTCGTGCCTCCTCCGTTCTTCACCGTCGCGCCTGCTCGAATTTCAAGGCCGATCATGTCAAGCTTGGTTCGCCGCCTTCTGCTGGCTTTTTGCGCGCCTTTTCGCGATCTCGCCCCGCTGATCGCCGTCGTGGCGATTTTCCAGCTCTTCATCCTCCGGCAGCCGTTTCCCCACCTCGAACGCGTGCTGATCGGGGTGATGCTTGTGGCAGCGGGTCTCCGTCTGTTCGTCGCAGGTTTGCAGATGGGGCTGTTTCCGTTGGGCGAAGCAATGGCCGGAGCGTTCGCCCGCAAGGGGAGCCTGTGGGCCCTGCTCGCCTTTGCCTTCGCACTGGGCGCAGCCAGCACGATCGCCGAACCGGCACTCATCGCCGTCGCGGCCGAGGGATCCGACGTGGCCGCCCAGGCGGGAGCGATTGCCGACAGTCCCGCCGCTCGCGAGACCTTTGCGCTGTCGCTGCGGCTGGTGGTCGCCGTCTCGGTCGGTACGGCGTTGCTGCTTGGGGTTCTGAGAATTCTCAAGGGCTGGTCGCTGCCGCGTCTCGTCATCATCGGGTACGTCGCCGTCGTCGCGCTGACGCCGCTGGCGCCGCCGGAATTCGTCGGGCTTGCCTATGATTCCGGCGGAGTCACCACGTCGACGGTGACCGTTCCGCTGGTTGCCGCACTTGGCGTGGGGTTGGCCTCGAGCCTGCGCGGGCGCAGTGCACTTGCCGACGGATTCGGCTTGATCGCCTTCGCCAGCCTTCTGCCGATCCTGTTCGTGCTCGCGTTCGGGATGCTGTATGCGCGGTTCAACGGAAGCTGAGTTTCGAAAATGGACCTGCTGGCGCGCATCGGGGACGTGGCCCAGAACACTCTGATCGACATCGCGCCGATCATCGGCGTCCTGCTGAGCTTTCAATTCTTCGTCTTGCGGCGCCCTCTTCCGAAAGCCCGGCGCATGCTGGTGGGCTGTGCCGCAGTCGCCGTCGGTCTGACGTTGTTTCTGGTCGGTCTCGAAGAAGCGCTTTTTCCGATCGGCCGGACCATGGCGGAACAGCTGACACATTCGAGTTTGCAGGGATCCACAGACAACAACTTTGACTGGATGAATTTCCTGCCGGTCTATGCCTTCGGCGCCAGCGTGGGTGTCGCCGCAGCCCTCGCCGAGCCGGCGCTGATCGCAGTGGCCGTGAAGGCGCAAGAGGTTTCCGGCGGCACGGTTCCGGCATTCGGCTTGCGCCTGGCGGTGGCCTTGGGCGCGGGGGCCGGAGTCGTCATGGGGACGTTGCGGATCGTCCTCGACGTGCCGCTGCCGCTGGCGATCGGCATCGCCTATGCCATCGTCGTGCTGCAGACCCTGGCGGCACCCCGTCCGATCGTGCCGATTGCTTACGATTCGGGCGGCGTAACCACCTCGACGGTGACGGTGCCGGTGGTTGCGGCGCTTGGCCTTGGACTTGCGTCAGCAATCCCAGGCCGCAACCCGCTGATCGATGGCTTCGGGCTCATTGCATTTACCTGCCTCTGTCCCATTATGGCGGTGCTTGCCTACGCCACCCTCGCCGATCTGATCCGTCGGCGTGGGAGACGGGAGACGAACAGATGAACCTCAAGCTGATCATCGCCCTCGTCGACGAGGAGCGCACGGAGGGAGTCCTCGAAGCCGCGCGCGCGGCCGGTGCCACCGGAGCGACGGTGATCACGCGCGCCCGAGGCGAAGGGCTGAAACCGGAGAAGTCCTTCTTCGGCCTGGAGCTGTCGGCGCAGAGGGACATGCTGCTGTTTCTCGTCGCCGCTCCCAGGGCGCGCGAAATTCTCGAAACGATCGCCAAGGCGGGGGCACTCGACAGCGCACCGGGAGCCGGCATCGCTTTTCAGCTGGCCATCGAGGACGCGGTCGGCCTGAACACGCAACAAGCCGCGCTCCTGTCCGCGATCGAGGACCGAATATGAACGACAGTGACATGGACCCGCCCGTCCGCGTCGGCGACGTGATGACCGCGGACGTCCGCACCATTGGCCGGATGGCGACGGTGGCCGACGCCATCGCCGCAATGCGCGAGGCAGGCGTGAGCTCGCTGGTGGTGGAACGACGCAATGCTGACGACGAGTTCGGCCTGATCGTCGTCACCGACATTGCCCGCGAGGTCATCGCCCGCGACCGCGCCGCCGAGAGGGTTAACGTCTACGAGGTGATGTCGAAGCCCGTTCTGACCTTGCCGGTCGCGATGCAGGCAAAATACGCCGTCCGCCTGCTGGTGCGATTCTGCGTTTCCCGCGCGCTGGTCGTCGACGGCAATCGAGCGCCGGTCGGAATCGTCACCCTGCGCGACCTGGTGCTGAGGACCGCCTCGCCTGACTGACAAAGGCGTCCGTTCAGAAGGAACCCTGATGCCAAAGAAGACCGTCGGCACGGACAAGGACACCGCCGCCGCGACGGCGCGGCTCCTGCTGCGAACGCGACGCATGGCAGCGCTGGCGACGGCTCTCGCCAGTGACGGCGGGCGGCCTTACTGTTCTCTGGTCACCGTCACATGCGACTGCGATGGCAGCCCGATCCTCCTGCTGTCGTCCCTGTCGGATCACACCCGCAATCTCGACGCCAGCCCCCTCGCCTCGCTGCTGCTGGAGGACGCCGGCCGGCGTGCCAACCCCCAGACCGGCCCGCGCCTGACCCTGCTCGGGCGGATCATCCCGGACGAGGAGCCAAGGCTGCGGCGCCGGTTTCTTGCCCGGCATCCCGGCGCTTCCCTGTATGCCGGTTTTGCCGACTTCCGAATATTCCGGATGACCGTCGAGTCTGGCCACTGGGTCGGAGGCTTTGCGCAGGCGCGCCGCCTGGAAGCCGGCCTGATCCTCGCCGACGCGGATGCGGCGCGCGCCCTGGCCGACGCCGAGCCTTCGGTGCTGGTCCACATGAACACCGATCACCGCGAAGCGCTCGATTTGATTGCGCAGCGGCTGATGGGACGCGCCGGGAGCGGCTGGAAGATGGCATCGATCGATCCTGAGGGATGTGACCTGAGCCGGGGCAGAAGCAATTTCTGTCGCGTTCCATTTCCGCGAATGGCCACCGACGCGGCTGCGCTGCGGGAGATCCTGACGATGCTGACCGCGGCCGCACGCGAGGCGCGCCCTTCCGCTGTCCCCTGACAAGGCCCTCTGCCGCCGCTGAATGCGAGCACGAGGGTCAGTGCGTTCACAGCCCGCTCCTGATGCTGTACACGGGAGGACAAAATGGGCCGGAACGGTCCAAAGCAATTCAATCGGAGCTGGGAGGCGGCAGGATGAAGAATAAGGTGGTGTCGGCCGAAGAGGCCGTCGCTCTGGTTCGCGACGGCGATACCCTGATCAACACAGGCTTCATCGGCTCCGGCGCCCCGGAGGGGCTCCTGGTGGCGCTGGAGCGCCGGTTCCTGGAAACCGGCACGCCCCGGAACCTGACGCTCATGTTTGCCGCCGGTCAAGGCGACAGCGGCGAGCGGGGGCTTAATCATCTTGGCCACGACGGCCTGTTGAAACGGGTCGTCGGCGGTCATTGGGGATTGATCCCGAAGGTGGCAAAGCTCGCCCTGGCGAACCGCATCGAAGGATGGAACCTCCCGCAGGGCGTCATTTCGCAGCTCTACCGCGCCATCGCCGGCCGCAAACCGGGTGTCATTACCAAGGTCGGCCTCGGCACCTTTGTCGATCCGCGTCGGGAAGGCGGCCGGATCAACGACATCAGCACCGAAGATCTCGTCGAACTCATCGAACTCGCAGGGGAGCAATGGCTCTTCTATAAGTCTTTTCCCGTCCACGTGGCCTTCTGCCGCGGCACCACCGCGGATCCCAACGGGAACGTTACGATGGAGCGCGAAGCGCTGACGCTCGACAATCTGGCCATGGCGATGGCGGCAAGGAACTCGGGCGGCCTTGTCGTCGTGCAGGTGGAGCGGATTGCCGAAGCAGGCTCGCTCAACCCGAAGCAGGTCAAGATCCCGGGTATCCTTGTCGATTGCGTCGTCGTCGCCACGCCCGACTATCACTGGCAGACCTACGGCGTCCCCTACGACCCTGCGTACGCCTCCGAAATCCGCGTGCCGCTCGGCTCGCTCGCGCCCCTTCCGCTTGACGACCGCAAGCTGATCGCCCGGCGCTGCGTTTTCGAACTGCCGCCGGGGGGCGTGGTCAACCTCGGCATCGGCATGCCCGAGGGGCTGGCCTCGGTCGCCAACGAGGAGCAGATCCTCAAGTACGTGACGCTGACCACCGAGCCGGGAGCCATCGGCGGTGTGCCACAGGCCGGGTTGAACTTCGGCGCGGACGTCAACGCCGAAGCGATCATCGACCAGAACGAGCAGTTCGACTTTTATGATGGTGGCGGCCTGGACATGGCCTGTCTGGGGCTCGCCGAATGCGACGAGGAAGGCAACCTGAATGTCAGCCGCTTCGGCCCGAAACTGGCCGGTGCCGGCGGGTTCATCAATATCAGTCAGAATGCCCGAAAGATCGTCTTTGCCGGAACATTCACCGCCGGGGGACTAAAGATCGCCGTGGAGGACGGCCAGTTGCGCATCCTGCAGGAAGGGCGGGCACGCAAGTTCGTCAAGCAGGTCGGCCAGGTCACGTTCAGCGGCACCTATGCTCGGGAGACAAACCAACCGGTGCTGTATGTCACCGAGCGGTGCGTCTTTCGTCTTTCCGAGCGGGGACTCACGCTCACCGAGGTGGCCCCCGGTATCGATATCGAGCGCGACATTCTCGCCCACATGGATTTCAAACCGATCGTCGAACGGCCACGGGAGATGGACCCCCGCATCTTCCGGCCGGAACCGATGGGCCTCGATCGCGATTTCCTTGGCTTCCGCGACCTTGCCTCGCGCATCAGCTACGACTCCGAACGGAACATCCTGTTCCTCAACTTCGAAGGACTGCGAGTACGAAGCGAAAATGACGTCATGGAGATTCAGCAGGCCGTGGGCAACCGCTGCAAGCGAATTGGCCGCTTCGTCAATGTCGTCGTCAATTACGATTCGTTCCGCATCGACGACACCCTGCTCGATGCCTACGCCAGGATGATCCAATACATGGAGACGACTTACTATATTAAAGTAACGCGTTATACGACCAGTGCTTTCATGCGGGCCAAGCTCGGCGAGGAACTGACCAAACGGGACGTCGCTCCGCACGTCTTCGAAAGTGCCGCCGAGGCGCAGGCCTTTCTCGGACAAACATCGAACCAACCCGCGGAATGAAAACCGCAGGAGCGAGGCGGATCAAGGATTGCTGAACCGCGCGCGAGCGCCGCGCTCGATGCCTGCTGCGATCAGCCGGTCGATCTTTAGTCGGTGGCGGATCATCTCCAGCAGACGCGCTTCTTCATCCGTCACCTGCCCGTCGGCGGCGGCGATATCGCAGGCGAGCGCGTACGCCGTCTCCCGCAGCTTCGGTGGCAGCGCTGCCTCGATCAGCGTCAAGGCCTTGTCGAGGCCCTCTTCGTCATCGAGAAGCTCGGCGCAATCTGCTGCCGCCTGCGGCAGCAGATTTCCGTTGTACCCCCTGAATACCGGCAGGGTGCCGATGATATCTCCGATCTGTCGCAGCTCCGAGTCGGGCATGCGTCGGTCGGAAGCGGAAACCAGAACCATTGTGTAGATCAAGGCGAGGTGGTGGCTGATCATCCGGAGCCTCGGTTGATTGGTGAGCCCAGCGAGTGATGGGCCGTGCGGCGAGAGTTCGGTTAATGCGCGCCGCCGCCCAAGCCGTCAAGTCTGCACTGTCAGGGTGAACGGCCGGCGGTTGGAAAAGGACCAGGAGCAACATGCGGCCGGTGATCGAGGCTGTCCTGCCCGTTTTCGCCATCATTTTGGTCGGTTTCGGTGCCGGCCGATACAGGCTGTTGGGGCCGGCCTCAAGCGACGCCCTCAACCGCTTCGTTTATTTCATCGCGCTGCCGGTGCTGCTGTTTCATGCGCTGGCGCGAACAAAGCCGGAGCAGATCTTCAACCTGCCGTTTCTCGCCGCTTATATCGGAGGTCAAAGCCTGTTGCTGCTGATCGCCGGATCTCTCGCTCTCGTCGCCTTCCGTCGGCCTTTGCAGGAAGCAAGCCTGTTCGCCATGGCGAGCGTTTTCGGCAACACCGGCTACATGGGCATCCCGCTCGCCGCCGCGGCGTTCGGTGAGCCGGCGGCGGTGCCGGCGGTGATCGCCACCGCCTTCGGCACCGCCTGGATCATCGCCGTCGTCACGTTCGGCATTGAGCTGGGACTGACGGCGCATGGTCGCCCCTATCGCCACGTGATGGCCGACATCGCGACCGCATTGGCCAAAAACCCGTTGCTCGGCGCCTCCTTGCTGGGGATCGCCTGGTCGCTGACCGGCCTGCCGCTGTGGACCCCGCTGGATCGGCTGTGCGGCATCCTCGGCGCCGCGGCGGGGCCCTGCGCCCTGATCGCCATCGGCCTGTTCCTCGTCGGCAAGCGCCTCTCCAGCGGCCCGGCGGAAAGCGGCGCCATGGTCGCTCTCAAGCTGGTTGTCCATCCCCTGCTCACCGCCCTGCTGGCGCTGTTCGTGTTCGATGTCGAGCCGTTATGGGCCACGGTTGCGATCCTGATGGCGGCTTTGCCGACCGGCGCCAACGTCTTCGTGCTTGCCCAGCGCTATGACGTCTATGTCGAACGCGTCTCGGCCGCGACATTGCTCTCGACGATACTTGCCGTCGTCACGCTTTCGGCCCTGTTCACATGGCCCCGCTGGTGGATCGGATGACTGGCCGCCTCCCCCGGGGGCACCGTTGAATGCCCGGACTGAGACCCATATTCGAAAAGCGGCCGAACACTGGTCGCATTCCACGACCAGGGAGGACAGCATGACGAACGTTCTGGTGCTCTACTACTCCAGCTACGGACATGTCGAGGCGATGGCGATAGCCGTCGCCGAGGGCGCGCGGGAGGCCGGTGCCCAGGTGACGCTCAAGCGGGTCCCCGAGCTGGTCCCTGAGGACGCCGCCAAGAACGCCGGCTTTAAGCTGGATCAGGCGGCACCGGTCGCGACCGTGCAGGAGCTTCCGGACTACGACGCCATCATCTTCGGCACGCCGACGCGGTTCGGCATGATGTGCGCGCAGATGCGCAATTTCCTCGACCAGACAGGCGGGCTGTGGGTGCAGGGCAAGCTGCAGGGGAAGGTCGGCAGCGTCTTCTGCTCCACCGGCACCCAGCACGGCGGCCAGGAGACCACGATCACCTCGTTCCACGTGACGCTGTGCCACCTTGGCTTCATCATTGTGCCCCCCGGCTACTCCGAGCCGGACATCCTCAACATGGAACACATCACCGGCGGCAGCCCGTACGGCGCCTCAACCTTCGCCGGAGCAGACGGCAAGAGCCGCGCCGTGCCCGAGCACGACCTGAAGATCGCACGCAGCCAGGGCCGCTACGTGGCGGAGGTTACCGCCAAGCTCGTGCGCTGAGAGGTCGGCGGAGCCAAGTCGCGGGCTTATGGCCCCACCATCTCCCGTGTCGCGGCAACCGCCTCGGCGAGTCCGAGCCGTTCGACCGAGACACCCTCGGGAAAGGCGGTGGCGAGCCGCGAGGGCATCTGGCGATCGAGCATCACGAAGACGCCGCGGTCGCCGTGACGCCGGACCAGCCGTCCGTACGCCTGCTTCAGCTTCAGCCGGGTCAGCATCTCTTCATAGCCGCGACCGCCGAACGCGTCCCGGCGAGCGCGGTGCAGGAGCGTCGGCCGCGGCCAGGGTACCCGGTCGAAGACGATCAGCCGCAGGGCCCGACCAGGCACGTCGATGCCGTCGCGCACCGCGTCGGTGCCCAGCAGGCAGGCGTCCTCCTCGGCACGGAAGATGTCGATCAGGGTGCCGACGTCCAGCGGATCCACATGCTGCGCCAGCAGGCTCAGCCCGGCCTGCTCCAGGGGTGCGGCAATCGCACGATGGACGGCGCGCAGCCGGCTGATCGCGGTGAACAGGCCCAAAGCACCGCCACCCGCTGCGATGAACAACTCGCGATAGGCGGAGGCCACCTGACGGACATCGTCGCGGGCCACGTCGCCGACGACGAGCACCCGCGTGTCGGCCGCATAATCGAACGGCGAAGGCAAGGCCGAGAGCACCGGTGCCGACGGCAGATGGCGCACCCCGGTGCGGCTTTCGGCGGCTGCCCAATCCGCATCTTCGTCGCCAGTTCCGTCGCGCAGCGTGGCCGACGTGATCAACGCGCCATGCGCCGGCCGGAGCACTGCCTCGGCGAACGGATGCATCGGATCGACCCAGTGCCGGCAAAACCCCACGTCCACCTCCCGTCCGTCGATGCGATCCACGGCAAACCAGTCGAGAAACTCCGCTGGCCTTTCCCGATCCAGCGACCGCAACATCGCGCGCCAGCCGGCAACCGGCTCAATCGCGCGGCGACGGATGCTGCGGCAGAGCCCTTCGATCCGCTGCCGCGCCACGGTCTCCAGGCTTTCGGCTTCGGCGTCGAGCCGGTGTTCGAGGGTGCGCGCCAGCGCCTGCAGAGGCGTCGCGATCAGTGCCAACGCCTCCGCCAGAGCCGCCGCCGCCTCGATCAGACCCGGGATCGGCGGATCGACCGCCGCCTCGAGGCTGTAGGAGGCATCGCCATCCCTCGCCCGCGCATAGACCTGCCGTCTAACCAGCGCCAGGAACGCCTCGGCCGCACCGAGCGGAGCGTCGCCCGCCAGCCGGGCCCGCCAGCCGGATGCGGGCAACACCCGAGCCAGACGCAGGGCGGCCTCCAGCGCCTCGGACGCGGCGCGGTCGTCCTGCACCAGCTCACCCGCCCGGTCTTTCAGACCGCGACGGCGTTGGCGGGCGCCTTCCTCGGCGCCGCGCAGCCACCGCCGCAGCTCCGCCGTTTCCCGACCGCTCAGGTGAAGGGAAAAGGTTTCGTCGGCCGCATCGAACAGCTGGTGCCCCTCGTCGAAGACATAGCGCGTCGGCAGCGCGGCCTCGTCCGCACCGGTCGCGGCCTGCACCATGACCAGCGCGTGGTTGGCGACAACAATCTCCGCCCGACGCGCCCGGCGGATCGAGCGTTCCACGAAACATCGCCGATAGTGCCGGCAGGCGCCGTAGATGCATTCGCCGCGGGTGTCGGTCAGATCGATGGTCAGCCCGCTTCCCAGGAGGTCGGCGAGCCAGGCGGGAAAGTCACCACCGACCATATCGCCGTCGCGACTCGAGAGCGCCCAGCGGGCGACCAGCCCCAGCGCGACCGCATCCTCGCGGCGCATCGATAGCTGCACCGCGGCCTCTTCGAAATTCAGCAGGCAGAACAGGTTCTCCCGCCCCTTGCGGACGACGACGCGGCGGCTCTTGACGCGCAGGTCGGGATAGGCGCGATCGAGTTCTCGGTCGAGCTGGCGCTGCAAATTGCGGGTATAGGTGCTGATCCACACCGCTCCGCGGTTCTTCTCGGCCCAGACGGTGGCGGGGGCGATATAGCCCAGGGTCTTGCCGACGCCGGTGCCGGCCTCGGCCACGACGAGCCGCGGTTCGCCGACCTTCTCGCGCGGCGCAAAGGCGGCGGCGACATGCGATGCGTATCGCAACTGCTGCGGCCGTGGTTCGGCGTCGCCGCCCAGCAGCCGGACCAGGCGGGCACGGGCTTCCACCGCTTCCACCGGCCAGGATTCGGGCGGCGGTTCGGTCGCGCGCTCGTCCCACTCGGGCAGCCGCAACCAGACGCGCAGCGCGTCCTCCGGCCGGGGCGGCGCCTGCATTCCGGCACCGAGCGCCGCCAGCACGAAGGGGGCCCAGCGCCACCCGCCGCGCGCCATTGTCCAGGCGATCGCGGTGGCGTCGCGTCCGGGCGACGCGGTGATTTCCGCCAACAGGGCCCGCGTCACCGCGAGCAGCGTGACGGCCTCAGCGTCGTGCCCGTCGGGCAGCGGCAGGAGCAGGGCCGTGGCCAGCCCGCGTGGGGTTGGCACGCAGAACCGCGCCGGACGGACAAAAGCGAACAGCTCCAGGACATCGAATGCCGGAACCGCCGGTAACCCGAGCCTGCGGGCCACCGCCCGCGCGTGACAGACGATCGGGACTTCGCCGTGCTGAATGCGCGCCGCGGCCGCCTCGCGGGTCAGTTTATCCACCTCTCCCGACGGCGTCACCCAGCTCGCCTCCCGCACTCCGGCCACCAGGGCGGACGCATCCGGCAGGCGCATTCGCGCGGCGGCAAAAGCGGCGTTGGTCATCTCGTCAACTCTGGCGCCTGCGGTTCTCGCGGGGAGGCGATCCGACACCCTCTCGCATTGCAGCGCGATGTTCTATATTGGCTGAAATCCACTGGGACGCACGACGTGAGCTACGCGGTCAAGGAAATCTTCTATTCATTGCAGGGAGAGGGCGCGCAGACGGGCCGGCCCGCGGTCTTCTGCCGGTTCGCCGGCTGCAACCTCTGGAGCGGTCGGGAAGAGGATCGCGCCCGCGCGGTGTGCCGCTTTTGCGACACCGAGTTCGTCGGCACTGACGGCGAAGGCGGGGGCAGGTTCGCCACGGCATACGCGCTGGCGTCGGCGATCGTCGCCCGGTGGCCCGGCTGCGACACGGGACGCCCCTACGTGGTCCTGACAGGCGGCGAGCCGCTCCTGCAATTGGACACGGATTTGCTGAAGGACCTGCACGCGCTCGGGTGCACGGTCGCCGTCGAAACCAACGGCACGCTGCCGCCGCTCCCTGGGCTCGACTGGATCTGCGTCAGCCCGAAGGCCGGCGCCCCCCTGCAGCTTAGCCGCGGCGACGAACTCAAACTGGTCTTTCCACAGACCGGACCAGAGCCCGACGCCTTCGAACATCTCCAGTTCGAGCACTTTTTCCTGCAACCGATGGATGGGCCCGACCGCGATCACAACACACGGCTGGCAGCGGCCTACTGTCTCGCGCACCCACGGTGGCGGCTCAGCCTGCAGACGCACAAGTTGGTGGGGCTGCGCTGATGCCCGCTAACGGTATGGAGGTCGCGTTCGAATTCAGTTTCGACGCCGCCCATCACTTCGAGGGGGTTCCGACGGGTCATATCTATGGCCGGCTGCACGGGCACTCCTTTTTTGTCGAGGTGGCCGTCGCAGGCAAGCCGGATCCGCAGACAGGATTCGTCGTCGACTTCGCGCAATTGGAGGAAGCCGGCTCCGACCTGCGCGCGCAACTGGATCATCGGCTCCTGAACGAGGTCCCCGGACTCGCTGTCCCCAGCCTGGAAAACATCGCAATCTGGGTGTGGCAGCAACTGGCGCCCCGCTTTCCCGGTCTCTGCCGGGTTACCGTGCGCCGGCCGTCTTGCCGGCAGACGTGCGTCTACGGCGGCCCGCCGGGCCGATGACGGAGCCGGTGCCGGCGAGATCATGCCGGATGCTCTGAAACGTCATCCGCCGTCGCCGGCGTCGGCCGCTTCGTCCGGGCCGCTGCCGCAGAAGTGCGCAAGAGAACGGAAGTAGGTCTCCCGCCCAACCAGCATCAGGTCGTTATGGCCCGCCCCGGGGATGCGAACGAAGGTCTTCTGCGCGGCCGGAGACGCTTCGAACAGAGCGTTCGCGTCGCTGATCGGAATAATCCAGTCGCGCTCGCCGTGGATGATCAAGGTCGGCAGCTTGGCGCGGGCAATCTTGTCAAGATTGCCGAAGCCGTCTTTGTGCTCATAGGCATCCGCCATCGGCAGAAATCCGATCCTCTCGATCAGCGGAAATGTGTAGGCGAAGCCGCTCTCGATGATCAGGCCTTCCACGCCGTCCCTGGCGCGATCGACGATCTCCAGCGCCGCGGCGCTGCCGAGCGAGCGGCCCATGACGAACAACGGCTGCGCGACGATCCCGACGCCGGCCAAAGTCTCCGGCGTCTTTTCGTAGACGGCCCAGGCGTCGTCGATCAGAGACGTGGCCGAGGGAGTTCCTTCGCTCAGCCCATAGCCGCGGTAATCGACGACAAACAGCGTAATGCCTTGCCGCGTATAGAATGGCGCGATCGTGTCGTAGTCCGAAGCGATTTCACCGTTGCCATGAAAATAGAGAATCGCCGGGCCCCTGCCTTCGGCCGCAGCGAAAACCTTACCGACCAACGCGACCTCCTCGGAGACCGGAATGCGAACGGTATGCACGCCGGTGGCAAGGCGGGGAATGCCCACGTCCCGTCGCGGATAGAACAGGACGTTACCCACTTCTGGTCGATCGAGGACTTCGTACACTCTGTGGCTCATAATTCCTCCACGATGCCTGACAGAAGGCACCGGCTCCGGCACACAGCGGGGTACGCTGCGACCGTCGCTTAGTCCCTCCAATTAACCCGATGGCAGTTTCGGCGCACCCGGAAAACGGTAGGGCCGTTCAGGCTTCCCGACGCCAGCCTCCGGGTTCATCGCCTCCCGGTTGGAATGTTATAGAACGCTGCGCAGAAAGGTGCGCGCCGGAAGTGGGTTCTCGCGAGAGCAGCCACCCCGCATCCCGAGGGACGAGACCGGAGTGCAGCCTGAAAGGTGGAAGGGACGATCGGCGGCACGAGCTCTTCACGCCATTCCAGAGCTGGGTCCGAGCGGGTCGAGCGGCCGATGACCGCGATCGACCCTTATATTACGCCTTGCTCTTCTTTACCCTGTCTGTCGCCGTTCTTGCATCCAGCACAGGAGCCCGCAACACAGGGCGGCGCAGGAAAGCCACGGGCGCGAGCAAGCCGCGGAACGAGGAGCATGGAACCATGAGTAGCATCGATCGGTATCTTCCGTTCATCGCCCGATTCTGCCTGATCCTTCTGTTCCCGTTCAGTGCGCTGGACAAGATCTTCGACTTCAGCGGCGCCGTCGCTCAGGCCAATGCCTCGGGAATGCCCATGCCGGGATGGTTGCTCTTGATGCTCGGCGGCTGCCTGGAGGTGTTCGGCTCGCTGGGGATCCTGCTGAATATCTATGCGCGGCAGTTTGCCCTTCTTTTTTGTTTTTACTGCATTGCCACAGCAATATTGTTTCACAATTTCTGGATTTACCCATTCGGCAGCGCAGACTGGGCCAGCAATTTCTGGCCCTTCCTGAAGAATTTCGGTCTCGTGGGCGGCTTTCTGTTCGTCGCGACCAATGCAAAGATGGAGCCTATTCGGCGCGCCCTCAGCCTTGATCCCCATTCTCGCCCGTGACCCGTCGCCGCGGCTACCTCTGATCCGTTTCCCGGCCACCCTCTTCGCCCATCGGGGAAACCAACAGGCGATCGATTCGCCTGCCATCCATATCGACCACTTCGAATCGATGGCCTCTCCAGGTCACGTGTTCGCCGATCCGCGGCACGTGACCCAATTTCCACAGGACGAAGCCGGCGAGAGTATGGTAGTCCCCCTCGCTGCCAAGGCCGCGCCGCTCGATGAGGCGTTCCACCTGTGCGATGTCGGCGCGTCCGTCGATCAGCCAGGAGCCGTCGTTGCGACGCACCGCCGTCGGCTCGGCTTCCGCTTCGTCTTCCGGGAACTCCCCAGCAATGGCGGCAAGAATGTCGGTGGGCGTGACGATCCCCTCGAAGCCGCCGTACTCATCGACGATCAGCGCCATGTGCGCTCGTGTTTCCCGGAACATCTCCAGCATCTTGAGGACCGAGGTGCCCTCATGCACGAACAGCGGTTCGCTGATGCAGTCGGCGAGCTCGAGCGGTTCGCCGGCGAAGAGGCGATCGAGCAGATCCTTCGCACGGACGACCCCCTCGACGGCACCGACTTCCCCACGCGCAACGGGAAAGCGCGAGTGCCCGCTCCGCGCAATTCTCTTCCGCGTCTCCCCCAGGCCCTCCGCCAGGTCGAGCCAGACGACCTCGACGCGCGGGGTCATGACCGCGCTCACCGACCGGTCGGCGAGCCGGAGCACGCCTTCGATCATGTCGCGCTCCGACGTTTCGAACACGCCGGCATCGGCCCCTTCGGCCACCAACGCCTTCACTTCGTCCTCGGTGACCGTTGACGAGGGTTCGGACGGCAGCCCGAACAGGCGAAGCACCGCTTCGCTGGATACGCGCAACAGCCAGATCGCCGGAGCGGCGAGCTTTGACAGGAGCGTCATCGGCCGGGCAACGCGCGAGGCGACAACCTCGGCATCGGCCAGTGCCACCCGCTTCGGCACCAGTTCGCCCAGGATCAGCGACAGGTAGGTGGTCGCCAAGACCACAAGGAAAAACGCCAGAGTGTCGGCAAAAGGCGCCAATGCCACGAAGGTGGAGAGCCAGACCGCCAATTTCTGCGCCAGCGTGGCGCCGCTGAATGCCCCAGCGAGGATGCCGATCAAGGTGATGCCGATCTGCACCGCGGAAAGAAAGCGACCGGGATCCTCGACCAGCGCCAGCGCCGAGCGCGCTCCGCGCCGGCCTTCCTCGGCGAACTGCTTCAGCCGTGCGCGACGGGACGAGACCAGCGCCATCTCGGACATGGCAAAGAAGCCGTTCAGCAAGACCAGCAGCAGAATGATGATCAGGTCGATAACGATGATCATCCCGATCTTGGCCCCCGAAGCGCCTGTCGCACGGCGCGATCAGAGATGGCTGGTCAGCGCCTCTTGCTTCGCCGGGGCCGCGCAGGCCAGCGTTTGCAGCACCTCTTCCGGCGTGTTCACCACCGAAAACAGCTCGGTGGTCGTGGGGTCAGCAAAGCCGGCGGCAATGGTGGCGTCGATCAACGAGATCAGCGGTGCCCAGTAGCCGTCCACATCCAGAACAATGATCGGCGAATCGTGAAGCCTCAGTTGCCGCCAAGTGATCAGCTCGAAGGTCTCATCGAGCGTCCCCAATCCACCGGGCAGAACGACGAAGGCGTCGGCCATTTCGAACATCCGCCGCTTGCGGTCATGCATGCTGTCCGTGATCACCAGGTCGGTCAGATCGTGGTGTCCCACTTCGGAGCGGATCAGAAAATCCGGAATAACCCCCACCACCTCACCGCCGGCGGAAAGGACGGCATCGGCAATGATCCCCATCAGGCCGATCGAACCAGCGCCGTAGATCAGCCGGACGTCGTGCTCGGCGATCAGTCGCCCCAGGCGCACAGCCACCTCCCGGTAGACCGGATCGGTCCCCTCGCGCGAGCCACACAGCACACACAGCGAGCGGATCTGCGTCATTCCCACACCTCGCTTCGGCGCCGCTGGACGCCGGTCGATTTCTGAGGCACACACCATAAGCGATCGGCGGGACGATCGATACCCTGTGCGTGCCGCCTCGGGGGAATGCTACGGTCGGTGGCCGAAGTCTTCGTCGGTGCCCGTTTCATCCCAAAGAAAGGAGCATTCAATGGCTGTCCGTGTCCTCTGCGTGCTTTGTCCTGCCTCGATCGCCGGTGCGCTGATGCTGTCCTCGCTGCCGGTTCGCGCCGATCAGGCACTGATCGACTATCGCGAGGCGGTCATGGAATCGATCGGCGGTCACACCTCGGCATTGGCGGCGATTGTCAAGGGGCAGGTCCCCTACACCCAGGATGCCGCGCTGCACGCGCGCGCCATCGAGCCGCTGGCGAAGGTCGCCGGGCATATCTTCCCGCCGGACTCGCAGACCGGCAAGACCGAGGCGCTGCCGGCAATCTGGGAACAGCCGGAGAAATTCCAGAAGGCGCTGACGGCGTTCGAGACGGCCGCGGCCGACCTGGCCAAGGCGGCGGACTCCGCGCCGCGCGAGCTCGCCGGCCCGCTGAGCGCGCTCACCAAGGCGTGCAAAGGCTGTCACGACGATTTCCGCAAGAAAGACTGACGCCGCCATCGCCGGAGCCGTCGGGCATTGTTGCCGGAAAGCGCGGCAATGCCCCTCGGCTCCGGATGGATCGACCGGTCAGCGCGTCACCACATACCAGACGACGCCGGCCGCAACGGCCAGGACGACCGCGGCAACCCAGCCGGACGCATAGCTTGCGTCCGCCGAAAGGTCCTGCCCCGCCATCAGCTTGCGGCCTGTCAGCATCGGACGGATCAGATTCTCTTTCTTTACAAAGAGATATCCGAATACCGCGATGAGGTGGGCGGCGATCAGCACATAAAGCACGGTGGCGTTGAACTCGTGAATTTCCGTCAGCAGGTTGCTGGTCTGCTTCGAGACGTGTTTGACCAGCGGGCCCTCCGTCAGGATGTCGTCCCGCGAGAAAAGGCCGGTGACCCCCTGCAGCAGCAGGCTCAACAGCATCGCCGTCACCGACCAGCCGCCCATCGGGTTGTGCCCGACGAAGCTGCGGTGGACGCCGCCCAAGAGCGAGCGCGCATAGGTGATCACCGCGCGCGGCCCGCGCACGAAATCGGCGAATCGCGAGTGCCGGCTGCCGATCAAGCCCCACGCCAGGCGGAACAGCACCAGCGCCAGGATCGCGTAGCCGGAGAGCATGTGCAGATCCATCTCGCGCAGGCCGCCGACATTGCCGGTGTAAACGTTGAGGCAGACCAGCAGCACCAGCGACCAATGGAACAGCCGGGTCGGCCAATCCCAGACGCGAATCCAGCGTAAGCGACTTGCAGCGGGTGCAGGCTTGGAGGTCGGCAGGTCGGTCGATTCGGGCATCACATGATCCGAGTGGTTGCATTGAACGCCGACACACTATCGCTCATATCAACCCGGTCAAGCCCGGGTGCGGTTTCGTCAACGCAATGCTGCCCGTGTGCCCCTCACCGCACAGCACCTTGAGACCACAGGTGTTTGTCCCCATTTCAGAGAGTTATGTGAAACTCAACGCGTGGAGGCGCCCGTCCAGTTAGCGGAGGGACCGGTGAGAATTGCTTCGATAGCCGCGCTGGAGGACGTTGACGCCTTCAAGTCGGGGTCAATACGGCGCAGGCGAACCCGCAGGCGGCCAACTAGCGAGCGTTGAGCAGGGAGCTCAAAAGGCCCCATGCGCTCGCGCTCCATCGTGGGAGGATGCGATGCACGCTTTGGCAAGAGAATGTCGCCACTTGGCTTTTTGCGCGGCGGGATGGGGCGTTCTTGTGCTTTGCATGGTGCTGGGGGCCGCTGGTTCCGCCACGGCGGATGCAAAGATAAACAAGACCGCAGAGAACGTAGCGATCAACGGCTACGACACGGTCGCCTATTTCGTTGATGGCAAGGCGACCAAGGGCTCGCCCGAGCATCAGGCCACTTGGCAGGATGCCCTGTGGTATTTCGCGACCGCCGAGCATCGGCAGCTGTTCCAGTCGGACCCGTCCCGCTATGCGCCGCAGTTCGGCGGTTGGTGTGCGCTGGGCGTGGCTGAAGGAGAATACTACGCCGTCGACGCGGAAACATGGACCATCGTCGACGGCAAACTCTACCTCAACTACGACCGCAAGGTGCGGGACGAGTGGCAGCAGCAACGCACAGAGAAGATCGCTCAGGCGGAAGAGATTTGGGCTGGAGAGGCAGCTCCGCGCTGATGATTGCCCGGGCACAAGACATGCCACGGGGGTTAGCGTCAATCACGCCAGACCCGCTTTGCGCAGAGCGCCGATAATGCGCTCTCGTTGCCCAGCGTCTCTGAACTGTCGTGCGAACTCATCGCCATCGAAGAAAGGCCATGCCCGCCGTGTATCGTCCGCCGCTGCCTCGGCCTTCCGCAGGTCACCAAGCTCCGAATAGGCGATGGCGAGGGTGGCATAGTAGAAATGATCGCGGCGGTCGCGCGCGTAAGTCTCGAGGAACCGGATCGCCTGCTCGGGCCTGTTTTGCAGAACATAGGCGAGCCCGAGCACAGGCAGCGAACGGGAGCTCGGCCTTGCTCCGAGCGACACCGCCTTTTCCATGCACCGCACCGCGCCGTCGGCATCGCCGAGGAACGTCAGGGCATTGCCGAGCGCCTGCAAGGCTCCAAGACTGTTCGGATTGAGCGTGACGGCCTTGCGGAATTCGACTTCCGACTGCTCGTAATTGCCCCGCAGGAGAGAGACCCAACCCAGAATCTCGTATGCCTCGGCGAGGTTGGGGTCCAGTTGCAACGCCCGGCGCGCCAGATCCTCCGCCTCAGTGATATTGCGCGACATGAACTCGCTCCAGCCGCGCGTCGCCTCGCGGAAGTAGGTGGAGGCCAAGCCGACAGACGCCAGCGCGAAGTCGGGATCCCGGTCGATGGCGGCGCGGAACAGCCGCCGCGCCTCCACGTTGGCATCGCGGGTTTCCTGATCGACGAGCGCCCGCCCCTGCACGAACAGGTCATAAGCCTCCAGGTCAGGGATAGCCTTGCCGAACACGCGGTCCTGTTCCGCCCGCCCAAGCGAAACCATCGCCTCTCCGGCAACGGCACGGACGATCTCGTCCTGCACTTCGAACAGCTTGCCGATCGGCCGGTCGTAGTGCTGTGACCAGATCTGCAGGCCGCTGCCGGTGTCGATCAGCTTGGCCGCCAAGCGCATCGTCTCGCCGTCGCGGTGGACGGAACCAGTGAGCACGTAGCCGACGCCGAACTTCCGACGCAGCTCCTCCAGCGTGGTCGGAGAATCGCCGAAGGCCGCGATCGCCTCGCTGGCGATCACGCCGATCTCGGAAAAACGGCCGAACGCACCCGTCAGGTTCTGGGTGACCGCCTCGGCGAAATAGTCCTGCTGGGCATCGCCGCTGGTATTGCGAAACGGAAGGACGGCAAGGCGAGTCTGTTCGGCTCCGATGCTCGGCGTGGCGTCTCGCGCGCCGCGCAAGAAGTTGGGTTGACCATGGAGCCAGAACCCCAGTCCGCCGATAACAAGCAGACCGATGATCGCCGCCAGGATCCACAAACGCGCGTTGCGCCACCGGCCCGCGCGCGCAGCGGCGGGAGTCGGGGTGCCCGCGACAACGCGCAGAACATGCACAGGGTTCGGGATGTTCTTGACACGGTGCCGGCCCATCGACGCGAAGCCGACAGGTATGGAACCATCGACCTGCTCCCGGGCGCGCCCCGAAATGGTGATGCCACCAGGTTCGGAGAGGGCTTGCAAGCGCGCGGCGACGTTGACACCGGTGCCGTAGACCTGACCGTCGTCATCGGCCATGACCTCGCCGAGATTGATCCCGATGCGAAGACTGAGCTTGCGGCCCTCCGGCAGGCCTTGGTTCATCTGGGCGATCTGCCGTTGCGTGTCGACCGCACAAGTTACGGCGGCGCTCACGCTCGGGAACTCCGCCAGCACCGCGTCGCCCGCCGTGTTGCAGAGGCGCCCATAGTTTCGCGCGATATTGTCGCCGATCACGCCGAGACCGCGCTTCAGACAGGACAGCGTGCCCCCTTCGTCGTCGGCCATCAATCGACTGAAGCCGGCAACGTCGGCATGGAGAATCGCCGCCAAGCGTCGCTGCACTTCCTGACTGCCCCCGTGCCCAAAGAGCCCGTCGGGTCACGGGCTCGACGATAAGTTGAGTCTATCGCCGCGCGGGGATCAGCACTAGTGGGAAGCGGTCATTGAGTGCTGAAACGGGACTTTCAACTTCTGGTCAGGCGCCTGCCCATCGCCCAGGCCCGAAAGACGTGGTAACCTGGACGAAATAATCCGAACGGGGGGCACGGGTGGCGGGCTCGTTCGACGTCTTCTTCAGCTATGCGACCGCCGATCATGCTGCGGTGGAGCGGGTGGCGCGCGCGCTTCACGACCGCGGCATCCGCGTCTTCCTCGATCGCTGGTACCTGGCGCCCGGCCTGCCCTGGCCGCAGGCGCTGGAGCGGACGCTGGCATCCTGCAATGCCGTCGCCGTATTCATCGGCGCCGAAGGGCTCGGCCCCTGGCAGCAGCGCGAACGAGACCTGGCGCTGGACCGGCAGGGCCGCGAACCGGGCTTTCCCGTCATCCCGGTGCTACTCGGCACCGCCGATCCCGGCCTGGGGTTCCTCCGGCTCAACACCTGGGTCGATCTCACCAAAGGTCTCGACGACGCCGAGGCGCTCGCCCTCCTCACCGCCGCCATCCGCGGCGAGCCGCCGGGCCCGCTCCACCTGCAGCAGAGTGCCTCCGTCCGCGCCGCCGTGTGCCCCTACCGCGGCCTGCGGCCGTTTCGCGAGGAGGACGAGCCGTTCTTCTTCGGCCGCGCCCAATTCAGCGAGACTCTGACCGCGACCGCACTGCGCCAGTCCTTCGTCGCCGTGGTCGGTGCTTCGGGCAGCGGCAAGTCGTCGGTGGTGCGCGCCGGCCTGCTGCCGCGGCTGCGGCGTGGTGCCGGCAACCTGGTGTGGGACGCGCTGACCCTGGTGCCGACGGACCGGCCGCTGCACAGCCTCGCGGCTGCCCTGCTGCCGATGCTGGAGCCCGATCTTTCGGAAGTGGACCGGCTGGCCGAGGTGGGCAAGCTCGCGAGCCACTTCGCCGGGGGCGCCGTGCCGCTGCGCGACGTGGCCGAGCGCGTGCTCGCGAGACAACCCGGCACCGACCGGCTGCTGCTGTTCGTCGATCAGTGGGAGGAGCTGTACACGCTCTGCGCCGACGAGGCGGTGCGCGCCACCTTCATCGAGCTGCTGCTGCAGGCCGCCGCGAGCGAGCGGCTGCGGATCGTGCTCACCCTGCGCGGAGACTTCATGGGCCACGCGCTGGCAAACCGCGCGCTCTCCGACCGGCTGCAGGACGCGGTGGTGACCATCGGCCCGATGACCCGCGACGAGCTGGCCGAGACCATCACCCGCCCGGCGGAGAAGACCGGGCTCGCCTTCGAGGCCGGGCTGGCCGAGGCCATTCTCGACGAGGTGGGCGAGGAACCCGGCACCCTGCCGCTGCTGGAGTTCCTGCTGGAGGGGCTGTGGGCGGAGCGCCGCGGCGCGCTGCTGACCCACGACGCCTACGGCCGGCTGGAGCGCGTCTCGGGCGCCATCGCAAAGCGCGCCGAGATGGTCTTCAAGGAAAAGCTGAACGAAGCCGAGCGGGAGGCGGCGCAGCGGCTGCTGGTGCGCATGGTGCGCCCAGGCGAAGGCGTCGAGGACACCCGCCGCCGCACCGCCTTGCCGGTGGCCGACGCGGTAGCGGAAGCGACTGTCCGCAAGCTGACGGCCGAGCGCCTCGTCGTCACCGAGCGCGACGCCGGCTCCGGCGCGGTTACGGTGGAGGTGGCGCACGAGGCACTGATCCGCCGCTGGCAGCGCCTGCGCGGGTGGATCGATCGCGACCGGGACTTCCTGCGCCTGCGCGAGCGCATCACAGCCCAGGCCGCCACATGGAACGACGAAGGCAAGCGGGCCGACCGGCTGCTGCCGCCCGGGCGATGGCTGGAAGAAGGCAGGGAGCTGCTCGCCACCCGCAGGGACGACCTGGAGCCCGAGCTCGTCGCCTACATCGAAGCCTCGATGGCGGCGGAAGAGGAGAAACTTGCCGCCGCGCGGGCCAAAGACGAGGCCGAGCGCGCCGCCGAACGGCGGAGAACACGCAACGCGCGGGCGATGGCGGCGGCGATGCTGCTGCTCGCCATCGTCGCCGGCGGCTTCGCCTACTGGTGGCAGGCCGAACGCGAGACGGCGTTGCGATATGCCGCGGAGGCGCAGCGCAACGCTGATCAGGCGAAGAAAAATCTCGCCCTGGCGCAGGTCAGCGAGTGGAGGGCGACGAAAAACCTCGCCCGCGCACAAGTCAACGAGTCGCGGGCGCTGGCGGCTCTCGCGAAGGAGGAGCTCGCAAACGTGGAGACCCGATCTGGTGGCTCGCCCGCGACCGCGCTGCGGGTGGCGCTGGCAGCACTTCCTAAGAGCTTGGCGAACCCAAGTCGCTCCTATGCGCGCGAGGCCGAGGGGGTGCTATCACGTGCTCTCCTGAAGCTTAGAGAAAACCCGGGCCTAAGCCACAACGACGAGGTCTTATCGCTCGCCTTCAGCCCGGACGGGCGCACGCTCGCGACTGGCTCTGCGGACAGCACAGCGCGGCTGTGGGAGGTGGCGACCGGCAAGGAGATCAGCTTGCTCCGTGGCCATGACGTTATGGGTCATTCTTTAGCCTATTCCGTCGCCTTCAGCCCCGACGGCCGGCTGCTCGCCACCGGCTTTGATACGACGGCGCGGCTGTGGGAGGTAGCGACCGGCAAGGAGATCAGCTTGCTCCGTGGCCATGACGTTCTGGGTCCTTCTTTCGACTATTCCGTCGCCTTCAGCCCCGACGGCCGGCTGCTCGCCACCGGCTCTTGGGACGACACGGCGCGGCTGTGGGAGGTGGCGACCGGCAAGGAGATCGCCGTCCTGCCTGACCAAGGTGCGAGTCCTTCTGTCTCCTCCAACCCCGATGGACGTACGCTCGCCTCGACCGGCTCTGACGACTCGGCGCTGCTATGGGAGGTGGCGACTGACAAGGAGGTCGCCGTCCTGCGCGGCCACGAGGAGTCGGTTCTTTCCGTCGCCTTCAGCCCCGACGGCCGGCTGCTCGCCACCGGCTCTTGGGACGAGACGGCGCGGCTGTGGGAGGTGGCGACCGGTAAGGAGATCGCCGTTCTGCGTGGACACAGGTATCGGGTCAGCTCCGTCGCCTTCAGCCCCGACGGCCGGCTGCTCGCCACCGGCTCTGACGACGACACGGCGCGGCTGTGGGAGGTGGCGACCGGTAAGGAGATCGCCGTTCTGGGTGGCCACGTGCAGTCGGTTCTTTCCGTCGCCTTCAGCCCCGACGGGCGTACGCTTGCCACCGGCTCTGTCCTGTGGGAGGTAGCCTCGGGCAAGGAGATCGTCGACCTGAGCGACGAGAATGGGGGTCTGACTTCTGCTGTCGCCTTCAGCCCCGACGGCCGGCTGCTCGCCACGGGCTCTTGGGACGACACGGCGCGGTTGTGGCCCATCGGCCAGCATCTCGTCGATCTGGCCTGCGCCCGCGTCCATGACCTGCCGCTGAGTGAGAGCGACAAGCAGCGCTTCGGCATCGAGGACGAGTGGTGCACTCCCGAGGTGTCCGGCGCGTTGCGCGTCAAGCTGGGTCTCGATGCGCAGGACGCCGTCCCGCCCCCTGCCACTGCCGCCCGGTAGCAGCTCCGATCGTGTCTCGCCTCAGTGCCGGATGCAGACCTTGCCGAAGTGCTGGCCGCTCTCGAGGTAATCCAGCGCCTGCGGCAGTTCCTCGAAGGCGAACACCCGATCGACCACGGGACGGAGCTTCGCCTGGCCGATGGCGCGCATCATCGCCTCGAAGTCGTCGCGGCTGCCGACGGTGATGCCTTGCAGGCGGACGTGGCGGGTGACGACGAGGCCGAGCTTCGCGTCCATGGTGCCGCCTGCGAGCACGCCGATCATGCTGATGGTGCCGCCCGGGCGGATGGCGCGCAGCGATTCCGGCAGCGTGCCCTGGCCGCCGACCTCGATAATGTGATCGACGCCAACGCCGCCCACGATCTCGCGGGCGCGCTTGCCCCAGCCGGGCGTCGCCCGATAGTTGATGACGGCGTCGGCACCGAGCGCGCTCGCCCGCTCCAGCTTTGCGTCGCTGGACGAGGTGACGATGGTGAACGCGCCCAGCAGCCTGGCGAACTGGAGCGCGAACAGCGAGACGCCGCCGGTGCCCTGCACCAGCACGGTGTCGCCCGCCTTGATCCGCCCCTCCGTCACCAGCGCGCGCCACGCGGTGACGCCCGCGGTCGGGATCGAGGCTGCCTCCTCGTCGGTCAGGTGGGCCGGCACCGCCGCCACGCCGGCCGCCGGCAGCACCATGAACTCCGCCATCGTCCCGTCCATCTCGACGCCCAGGCTGCGCGCCAGCCGGCCCTCGTCGGGATCGCCGGCCAGCCAGCTCTGGAAGAACACCGGGCACAGCCGGTCGCCCTCGCCCACGCCCGCCACGCCCTCGCCCACGGCATCGACCACGCCCAGGCCGTCGCTCAGCATGATCAGCGGCAGCGCCTGCATGCGCGAGCCATATCCCCGCTGCGGCACCAGCAGGTCGCGGTAGTTCAGCGCCGACGCCTTCATCTTCAGCCGAACCTCGCCGGGTCCCGGCTGCGGGTCGGGCCTGGTGCCCAGCCGCACGTTCTCCCGCGACCAGTCGCCCTCCACCTGAAACACCCTCATCGCGCTCTCCCCGGTCCCGGATCACCCACCCGCTGGGTTTCGGCCACCGTACATGCTCCCGCCGCGCCCCGCCACAGCGCGCGCCCGCTCCTCGCACCAACGGCCTCATGGTCTCGGCGGGTTGAGCCTCGGCCGGGCCGGTGTTATCAGTTCTTAAAACGTTCCGTCATTGCGAACCCGCGCAGCGGGTGTGGCAATCCAGTTTATGAACGGATTGCGATACTGGATCGCTTTCCCCGT